>OKXB01000184.1_pt1 | contig 77797 bp, 75 predicted proteins | sample 1601731 | NCBI WGS metagenome assembly OKXB01 (sample SAMN04414077, study PRJEB24778) | human gut metagenome | material: faecal | host: Homo sapiens
TTAATTTTTTAATTAATTATTATTTATATATGTTTTATGATTTTTATAGTGGATTAAAAAAAGAATGTTTCATGTGGAACATTGAGTGTAATTATTTATTTAATTTTAATTATAAAATTCTTGCCTTTAATTTATGATTGTTGTATAATTTATTTGCGCGACAATAATGTGGGAACCAAGTCAGGATCGGAAGATAGCAGCTTTAACTATTAATTATTGTGTGCGCTTTTTATATTTCAAATAACAATGTTTCACGTGGAACATTGTTATTTTATTTTATATTAAGATACATATTACTTTGTAGAATTGTTATTTTTATTAAAGTTGTTCTATAACGTTTCACGTGGAACTATGTATAGCTATATAGTTTAAATTTTGATTCATTACATTTGCAGTTTTTAAAATATTGTAATATAACCTTATCAATTTTTTATATTTTGTAATAAGATATATACAATTTCTCTTATTTCTGAATTTATTACTATTATTAAAAAAATATTTCCCGGGAAATAATTATAGATAGAGAATAATGTTTCACGTGGAACATTGAGTGTAAACTAATATTATATTCTTTGAATTGAAGATAATTCTTGTTATAATTGTTTTAGGTGTTGATAGATGAATATTGAATATATTAATAAAATTATGGAATTAGCTGAAATAGCTTATTTTAATGATGAAATTCCAGTGGGTGCTGTGGTTGTTTATAATGGTAAAATAATAGGTGAAGGAGTTAATACTAGGAGTAATAATTCTACTGTTATTGGACATGCAGAGATTAATGCTATTGAAAATGCTTGTAAAACTGTTGGTGATTGGAGATTATCTGAGTGCGAGCTATATGTTAATTTAAAACCTTGTATGATGTGTGCTGGTGCGATAGTGGAGAGTAGAATTAAAAAAGTATATTATATATGTGATAGAACTAATGTTCGCTTTAATCCTGAAGAGTACATAGAGTTAACTAAAATTAATAATAAGGAAATACATGATAAATATATGAAATTATTGCAACTATTTTTTGAAAATAAAAGAAATAAATCGTGAAATATGTTATAATTAGTATGTATGGTTGAAATGAGGTGAACTATGGCTTATTTAGCATTATATAGAAAGTATAGACCAACGGATTTTTCTTCGGTTGTTGGTCAAAATGAAATTAAGAAAATATTATCTAATGCAATATCAAAGGATAATATTAGTCATGCATATTTATTTTCTGGTCCTCGTGGTACCGGGAAGACGACTACTGCTAAAATTTTAGCTAAGATGGTTAATTGTGAGCATTTAAAAGACGGTGAGCCATGTAATGAATGTGAGAGCTGTCGTAATTTATTTAATAGTAATGACGTAATTGAAATAGATGCTGCTTCTAATAATGGTGTTGATGAAATTAGAGATTTACGTGAGAAAGCTACTTTAGTACCTAGTATTTGTCGATATAAGGTTTATATTATTGATGAAGTACATATGCTTACTACACAAGCATTTAATGCATTACTGAAAATATTAGAAGAACCTCCAAAACATGTAATATTTATATTGGCGACTACTGAATATCATAAAATTCCTTTAACTATAACTTCTAGGTGTCAAAAATTTCAGTTTAATAAACTTGAAATAGAAGATATATTTAAAAGATTAAGGGAGATAGCTGATTTAGAGAAGATTAATATTGAGGATGAAGCTTTGTATGAGATAGCTAAAATATCAGATGGTGGAATGAGAGATTCAATTAATTTTCTTGATCAAATTAGATCTTTCACGAATGATAAGATTACTATTTCGGACGTTTATGAAGTATGTGGAAATATTTCTTCGGAAGATATATATAAGTTATTTGTTGATTTAGCTGAAAGAAAAGCGGAAAATATTACTTTATTCTTTGAAAAGATGAATGAGAATGGAAAAAATTATAATAAGTTTTTTGAGGATGTTGTTTGTTTTTTGAAGGATGTTGTATTATATCAAGAGAATGTTAATATTTCTTTAATAAAGAGTAAAGTTGAGTATGTTAAAGAGATTGCTAAGTTGTATTCTGAGAGTGATATTTTTAATATTATAGATAGTATTAATGCATTAATGGATAAGCTTAGATATGTTTCTAGACAGACTGTTGTTGTTATTGCTAACTTTTTGCTTATTATGAATAATTTAAATAAAAAAAATGATGATATTGTAGATAGTAAAAAAAAGATAGGGAAAAAGAATGATGAAGATAAGTATGATTTAGCTTTTAATTTTACAAATAGTGATAAAAAAAATGACAGTAAGTTAACAAGTGAAAATTTACAACAAGAAGTGCCAAGCGATAATGATTTAATTGAAGAAAATAAGGAAAATGCTTTTATCAATAAAGATATTATCATAAATAATGCTTTTGCAGTAGCTTCAAAAATGATTAAGCAAAATTTACAGGACAGGTTTAGTAAAATAGAAGAATATTTGACAGATAAGAGATTTGCTTCTGCAGTGTCATTGTTTGTTGATACAGACTTAGAAGTAGCTGGTGAAGGATATATTATATTTACTGGTAAATATGATGCAATAGTGGATAATATTTCTCGTAATTTGTTGATATGTAAGGAATTTATTAATAATTTATTTGATGATAAGTATAATTTTATTGTAATTACTAAAGATGAATGGAATAAATATCGTGAAGAGTATATTAAAAATATAAAAAGTGGTAAAAAATATGAACTTAAAGAATTTGAGCAACAAAATAAGATAATTGATAATACTGTAGTGGAAAATGAGCCTACAGTTGTTGATAGATTATTTGATATTGTTGGTGAAGATATTATAGAATTTAAATAGGAAGGTGAATAAAGATGAATATGCAAAGAATTTTACAAGAAGCACAAAAAATGCAAGCACAAATTCAAAAAGAACAAAAGGAATTAGAAGGAACAATATATGAAGGTAATTCTTCAATAGTTAGTGTTAAAATGAATGGTAAATATCAAGTTGTAGAAGTGAAGGTTAATTTAGATGAGGCTATTGATGCTTCTGATAAAGAAATGCTAGAGGATATGATATTATTAGCTGTTAATGATGCTACTAAAAAGATAGCGCAAGATAAAGAAAAGAAAATGGGTAAATTTGGTCAAGGATTGGCAGGGTTAATGTAAAATGTATCCTAATGGTATAAGGAATGTTATTGATTGTTTAAAAAATTTGCCTGGTATAGGGGAAAAGTCAGCAGAAAGAATGGCTTTTTCAATATTGAATTTTGATAAAGAAAAGTTAGATACTTTTGCTGGTGCTATATTATCACTTAAAGATATTAAAAGGTGTCCTATATGTAATAATATAACTGATATGGATATTTGTAATATATGTAGTGATACTAGTAGAGATGATAAGACAATATTTGTTGTTGAGAAACCTAAAGATATTGTTTTATTTGAAAAGATGGGTAATTATAAAGGTAAATATCATGTTTTAGGAGGTTTAATTTCTCCTTTAGATGGAGTGAATCCTGAAGATATTAATATAGATAATTTAGTTAAAAGAGTTAAAGAAAACGGGGTAACTGAAGTTATTGTTGTTTTGAAGCCTAGTATTGAAGGGGAGACAACAATGCAATATATTAAAAAAGTTTTATCTAAATATGATGTGAGAGTATCAAAGATTCCAATAGGTATTCCTATGGGTACTGAGATTGAATATATTGATTCAATGACATTAGAGATGGCTTTTGAGGATAGAAAAGATATTTCATAAATATAATATTTGAACATATATTTTACTGGGTGATTATATGTTTAAGAAAATATTTAATATTATAAAGAAAATAATAGTTGCAGTTTTGTTTATTTATGGTTATAATAAATTGGCTTTACCACTTAATGTAATTATTCCTATTAATGTGATTACTGTTCTTATGGTGGCTTTATGTGGTATTCCATCTATTTTAATGTTGATTTTATTTTCTTTGATATGTATTTGATAGTTAGAAGGTGACTTATGATTGGTGAAAAGTACAAAAATGATGCTGTATGTAATGTATTATTTAATGAGGTAAGAAATGATAAGATAAGTCACGCTTATTTGATAGAGGAAAATGATAATCCTGAAGCTTTTAAGATAGTTCTTGAGTTTGTTAAGGCTATTATATGTGGTTGTGGTGAGCTTTCTATTGATGGTGAGAATATATGTAAGAGAATAGATGATGGTAATTATCCTGAATTAAAAATTATTGAACCTGATGGATTACTTATTAAGAAACAGCAAATAATTAATTTACAACAAGAATTTTCTAGGGAAGCTTTGGAAGGTAAGAAGAGGGTATATATTATTCGTGAATGTGAAAAGATGCGTCCTGAAACTGCTAATGCTATGCTTAAATTTTTAGAGGAGCCGGATAATGATTTAGTTGCTATTTTAATGACTAATAATAGTAATAATATATTACCTACAATTATATCTAGATGCCAAAGAATTAAATTAAGTAGTAATATTAATACTTGTACTGATAGTGAATATGATGAGATAGTGATTGAATTTATTAAGAATGTTACTAATAATGGTAAAAAAGTTTTTATTAATAAAGATAATTTTTGGATGGACAAGTTGATTGGTAAAGATCGAGAATTAATGATGGGTATATTTGATACAATGATAGATATGTATTATGATATGCTTAAGTTAAAGCAAGAAATTTTGAATATTAAATATGAGAAATATGTAGAAGAATTGAAAGAGTTGTCGATGAATATTTCTCAGGATAAACTTCTTAGAATTATTAATTATTTGTTGGAAGCTAGGGATTCAATTAAATTTAATGTTAATATTAATTTACTTATGGATAGTGTAGTAGTGAATGTTGGAGGTTTGTTATGAAAATAGTTGGAGTAAAGTTAAATGAAGCTGGGAAAACTTATTTTTTTGATGCAGGTGACGTTTTAGTTAATATATCAGATAATGTTATTGTTGAAACTGAAAAAGGATTACAGTACGGAAAAGTTGTTAGTGAAATACCGGAAGATGAAATTTCTCATGATATAGAATATAAGAAAGTTATTAGAGTAGCTAATAAAAGTGATCAAAAGAAGTATTTGAGTAATATAAAGGATGCTGAGAGAGCACTTATTAAGTGTAGAGATTTAGTTGATAATTATAAGTTAGAAATGAAGATTATTGATGCATGCTATACTTTTGATAGGGAACAATTGATATTTAGGTTTTTGGCTGATGATAGGATTGATTTTAGACAGTTAGCTAAGGATTTGGGATCTATATTTAAGACAAGAATTGAGCTTAGACAGGTTGGTATTAGAGATAAGGCTAAGGAAATAGGTGGTATTGGACCTTGTGGTAGAAAGCTTTGCTGTAATAGTTTTTTAACTGAATTTGATAGTGTTTCTATTAATATGGCTAAGAATCAAAATTTATCTTTAAATCCTAGTAAAATTAATGGTGCTTGTGGACGTCTTCTTTGTTGTTTAAAGTATGAAAATGAAAATTATAAAGAATATAAGAAAGATCTTCCTGATGTTGGTAATAAGATTAAGACGGAACAGGGAGATGGTAGAGTAATTTCAGTAGATGTATTTAAGAGAAATTATAAGGTTTTACTTAGTACAGGAGAAATTATTTTAGTGGAAGTTAATGATGAGAGTAAGAAATAGATTATTAAATTTTGGTGATAATATTATATATCAGGATGATGAGACTTTTCTATTTTCTTTAGATTCTGTATTGTTAGCTAACTTTGTATCTATTAGGATGACTGATAAAAATATTATCGATTTATGTACGGGAAATGCTCCAATACCTATGCTATTATCTTTTAAGACGAAAGCTAATATTTTGGGAGTAGAGTTACAAAAGTATATTTATGATATGGGGGTACTCTCAGTTAATGAAAATGGTATGGACAAGCAGATTAAGTTAATTAATGCTAATATTAGTGATTTATGTAATGATGAATATTTGGAGGCTTTTGATATAGTTACTTGTAATCCACCTTATTTTAAATATAAAGATGGTAGTTATGTTAATGAGAATGAGAATAAGCTTATAGCAAGACATGAAGTTTTTACTAATTTGGAAGAGGTAATTAGGGTTTCTAAATATATACTTAAAACTAATGGAACTTTTGCTCTTGTTCATAGACCTGAGAGATTGATGGAAATATTAATGTTAATGAAAAAATATAATATAGAACCTAAAAGGATCCAATTTGTGTATCCAAAGAAGGAAAAAGATGCTAATATATTGTTGATTGAGGGAACAAAGAATGGTAAAGCAGGATTGAAATTGTTACCTCCTTTAGTGGTATATGGTGATGATAATAATTATAATGAAGAGATAAGAAAAATGTTTGGAAGTGATGATAATGTGGCAGGAGAGTTATGATGGAAAGCCTAGTGTTTATTTAGTACCTACACCAATAGGAAATTTGGGAGACATGACTTTTAGGGCTATTGAAGTATTAAAGATGGTTGATGCTATTTTTTCTGAGGATACTAGGGTGACACTACAATTATTAAATCATTTTGAGATTAAGAATAAGCTAATACATTTAGATGATCATAATGAAGAAAATGTTAAGGATCAGGTATTAGGATATTTGAAAGAGGATAAAAATGTAGCTATAGTTACTGATAGAGGGACACCAATTATTAGTGATCCAGGATATAAAACGGTAAAATTTTTAAAAGAACTAGGATATAATGTTATTGCTTTACCTGGTGCTTGTGCTTTTGTACCAGCTTTGGTGGCTTCTTCTATAAGTTCTGAACATTTTACTTTTTATGGGTTTTTGTCTAGTAAGGAACAAAAAATGCGTGAGGAACTTACTAATCTTAAGGATAGTGAGTATACGTTGGTTTTTTATGAGGCTCCACATAGAATTGTTAGAACTTTAGAAGCCATGTTAGAGATATTTGGGGATAGATATATTAGTATTTCAAGAGAGATATCTAAATTGCATGAGAGCGTTTTTGTGGGAAAGATTAGTGAAGCCCTAAGCTCTTCAGAGATGATGAAGGGTGAATTTGTGATCGTGGTGTCTGCTAAAGAAGAAGAATATGATGAAGATATGTCAATAATAGATAGTGTAAATTTATATATAAGAAGTGGACTTAGTAGTATGGATGCTATTAAAAGAGTAGCTAAGGAAAGAAAAATATCTAAGAATACTGTATATATGGAATTTCATGGAGGAGATAAATAATGAAGTTAATTGTTGGTTTAGGTAATCCGGGGCGTGAATATGTTAATACAAGACATAATATTGGTTTTATGTATTTAGATTATATTTTTGGAGATAAGTTTGTTACTAATAATAAATTTAAAGCTATGGAATATATAACTACAATTAATGGGGAGAAGGTTATCGTGATTAAGCCTCTTACATATATGAATTTATCAGGAGAGGCTGTTATAAAATATGTTAATTATTATAAGATTCAAGAAGAAGATATATTAGTTATTCAAGATGATTTAGATATGGATGTAGGAAGAATTAAGTTATTGTTTAATCATGGTGATGGTGGACATAATGGTATTAAGAATATTATTTTAAATATTAATAGTAGGAAATTTTTACGTCTTAAGATAGGTATTTCTAATATTGAGTTTGGAGATACTAAGGATTATGTACTAGGTAAATTTAATAGTCATGAATTAAAGTTAATTAATGATAGTTTTCATGTATTAGATAATTTTATTCAAGATTATATTAATTTGAATAGAGATATATTGATAGGCAAATATAATAGTAGATTATAGAGGGATAGATATGAAATTTTTTGATCAAATATTTGATATACATGATGATGATAATTATGCAATATCAGGTCTTAATAAGGAACTTACATGTATTAATATATATGATACTTTTATTAGAAATAATAAAGGTATTTTGGTCGTGGCTAGTAGTACATATATAGCTAATTTACTTTATCAAACATTACTTAATTATACTGATAAGGTTTTATTTTTTCCGATGGATGATTTTTTGACTTCGGAGGCTATTGCGATAAGTCCAGAATTCAAGGTAGAGAGAATTAATACTTTAAATATTTTATGTAGAGATAATAAATATATAGTTGTTACTAATTTAATGGGATTTTTAAGATATTTACCGGAGAAGAAAGTATGGAATGACGCTAAGATAGTTCTTAAGAAGGGGATGGATGTTGATAGAGAGAAGTTACTTGAAAAGTTATTTGATATAGGATATGAAAGAGAAGTTTTAGTAAATGGTACTGGTAAAATAGGGGTAAGGGGATATGTGTTAGATATATTTCCTACTTCTTATGATAATGCTGTTAGAATAGAATTTTGGGGAGATACTATTGATAGTATTAAATATTTTGATGTTGATAGTCAGTTGTCTTTGGAGGAGATAGAAGAAGTTACAATATATCCTTTTACGGAATTTTTACTTGATAATAAGAGGGATGATTCGATTAAGAAACAAAAATATTTAAAATATTATAGTAATAATATAGCGTCTCTTAGTGATTATATTGGTAATGATATGATAAGTTATTATGATTATAATACGTTACTTAAGAGTTATGAATTACTCATTGATTCTATTATGGAGTATGATCATGATAATCCTCATGAGGTAGATACTAATTATATGTTTGCTCTTACTGATATTAAGAGTAATAAGTATGTATATTATTATCACTATGATGATGATATGGGTAGGGGTGTTAAGTGTTATCGTTATAGATATGATCCTATTACTAAATATAATGGAAACTATAATTTAATTAAAGAAGAGATACTTAAATATATTAATGATAAGAAAACAGTAATTATATGTATTGATAATAAAGAGAGTGCTAAGAGAATAGTTAAATATTTAGAAATTGATGATATAGTATTAACTAGTGAAGATAAGATAGTACAGGGAAAGATTAATTTAATTAATAAGAATGTTTATGAGGGGTTTATATTTAATGATTATGTTGTTATTGGGCGTAATGATCTATTTAATTATAAGGATGAGATTATTAAGTATAAGAGTAAATATAAGATTGGTACTAAGATACAGGCTATTACTAATTTACAAGTAGGAGATTATGTTGTTCATGAAATGTTTGGTATAGGTGTATATCAAGGGTTATTTACAATGAATAAGCAGGGATATAATAAAGATTATATTAAGATTATGTATGATGGTGGAGATTCATTATATATTCCTGTTGAAAATATTGATAGAATTACAAAGTTTACTGGTAAAGAGGGGGCTGGTGTTAGACTTAATAGTTTATCTAATGATAATTGGCGTAAGAAAAAAGGAAAGGTTAGGGAAAAACTGGAGAGTATTGCAGGTGATTTGATCAAGGTATCAGCAGAGAGAGAGGTTTCTTTGGGATACGCTTTTTCCAAGGATGATGAGAATCAAGCATTATTTGATAGTGAGTTTGCTTATACGGAGACGGCTGATCAGTTAAGGGCAGTTAATTTGATTAAGGCGGAGATGGAAAAGGGAAAGCCTATGGATATGCTATTATGTGGAGACGTTGGTTATGGAAAGACGGAAGTGGCTTTTAGGGCAATGTTTAAAGCAGTTAATGATGGTAAGCAGGTAGCTTATTTATGTCCTACTACTATTTTATCTAATCAACAGTATGAATCTGCTAAGGACAGATTTAAAACTTTTCCGGTTAATATAGCTCTTATCAATAGATTTGTGGATAAGAAGAAGCAAGATCAAATTATTGATGATTTAAAGAAAGGTAAGATAGATATAATTTTTGGAACACATCGATTACTTAGTGATGAGATTCAATATAAAGATTTGGGTCTTTTGGTAATTGATGAGGAGCAAAGATTTGGAGTTACTCATAAGGAGAAGATTAAGAAATATAAGGCTAATGTTGATGTGCTTACTTTATCAGCTACTCCGATACCTAGAACTTTACAGATGTCTCTTACTGGAATTAGATCTTTAGCGTTAATAGAGACTCCTCCTAAGGAGAGATATCCAATTCAAACTTATGTATTAGAAGAATCTAATTTGGTTATTAAAGATGCTATATATAAGGAACTTAGTCGTGGTGGACAGGTATTTATTCTATATAATAGTGTAGAGAGAATAGAGGATAAGGTCTTTGAGATAAGTAAATTGGTACCTGAAGCAAAGGTTGATTTTGCACATGGAAAGATGACTAAGGATCAATTAGAGAATAAGATGAATAATTTTATTCATGGAAAGTATAATGTACTTGTATGTACTACTATTATTGAGACGGGTATAGATATACCTAATGTTAATACTTTGATTATTATTGATGCTGATAGATTTGGACTTTCACAGTTATATCAAATAAGAGGAAGAATTGGTAGAAGTAATAAGATAGGGTATGCATATTTAATGTATAGTAAGCATAAGTTTTTGAATGATATAGCAGTAAAGAGATTGGATACTATTAAGGAATTTACAGAGCTTGGTAGTGGTTTTAAGATAGCTATGAGGGATTTATCTATTAGAGGTGCTGGTGATATTTTAGGACGTGAACAATCAGGATTTATTGATACTGTTGGGGTGGATTTATATTTGAAGATGCTTAATGAAGCTATTAGAAAGTCTAAGGGAGAAGAAGTAGAAGAAGAAGATACTCCTGTTAATGATAAGCCACTTATTAATGTATCAACACATATTGATGATAACTATGTTATGGATACGGAACTTAAGATTATTATTCATAAAAGAATTAATGAAGTAGATTCTTATGATAGATTTTGTAAGGTTAAGGAGGAACTTGAGGATAGATTTGGTAAGTTAACTGATGAAATGATTATTTATATGTATGAAGAATGGTTTGAAAAATTAGCTAAATCATTGGATGTGGTTAATGTAGTTGATGATAAGAAGATGGTTATGATGAGATTGCCACATGAATTGTCGATGAAACTAAAGGGTGATGAACTATTTATGGAATCATATAAAATAAATAAGAATTTCAGACTTGATTATAAGAATGGAGAGATATATGTTATTCTTGATAAGATAAATTTAGAGAAGCATTATTTAATGTATTTAATAGCTATACTTATTAAAATTAAAGAAATGATTAAGTAAAAATATTTGTTGATAAGAATACTTTTGATAAGAGAAATTACTTTGATAAAGTGTTCTTTTTTCGTATATATTTATGATCTTTACGCAAAATAATTGTGAATGGAGGAAATTATGTCAACAGGAATTGTTAGAAGAATAGATGAATTAGGGAGAATAGTTGTTCCAAAAGAGATTAGGAAGAATTTGAGACTTAAGAATGGTGATAATTTAGAAATAGTGGTAGAGGGAGAAAATATTATATTAAAGAAATATTCACAAATAGAGAATGCAATGGATATGGCACAGGTATATGCTGATTCTTTTTATCAGGTACTTAAATATAATGTGATTGTTACGGATACTGATAAGGTAGTAGCAATAGCAGGTAATTTAGCTAAGAAATATATTAATATGGGAATTAGTGAAACGGTAGAGAGAATGATAGAGAGAAGAGATTCTTTTGTGGAAAGAAAGAAGAAAGAGATAGAGATTAGTCCTGGAATGAAAGAGTTTGGGTATTATACTGTTTCTACTATTATAAATAATGGAGATTCTATTGGATCAGTTATTATTTTATCTTTGGATACACCAATGTTAGAGCAAGAGGAAAAATTAGGAATGATTTTAGCTAACATGCTTAGTAATTATTTTTGTTAATGATTATTTTTGTATAAACTTTTTCTATTATGGGAGAAGTTTTTCTTTTGTAATTGTTGCATATCCTAAAATGTTATGTTATAATACAGGTATCGATTTTGAAGGAAAGAGTAATAGTGAAATTTTTAAGAGAGTCTATGCAGGTGTGAGATAGATAAAGGCCACTATTATAAATGGTTCTGGAGTCGTTTAGTTGATATGTAAGCTAGACCGGTGGTTCCGTTATAACTTTGAGTGTATAATTATTATGATTATAAAATAAGGTGGTACCGCGGCTATGTCGTCCTTAAGTATTGCCTTATTTTTTATTTTGTGGATGTGTTTATGCGTAAGTTTGAAAAGATTAGTTTTAGACAATTTGCTAAAGATATAAGTGAAGGTGATTATCAAGATATTCAGTTACCTGTTAGGAAAACTATGAAGAGTGCAGGGTATGATTTTATATCATTTTTGGATATTGTAATTAAGCCAGGTGAGATGGTAAAGATACCTACAGGAGTTAAAATATCTTTAGAAGATGGTGAATTTTTAGGGATATTTGTTCGTAGTAGTATGGGATTTAAGTATAATGTGCGGATGTGTAATCAAGTAGGAATAATTGATGGAGATTATTATAATAATCAAGATAATGAAGGACATATTTGGATTAAGTTACAAAATGAAGGAGATAAAGAATATATAATTAAAAAAGGGGATGCTTTTGCGCAGGGTATTATTATGAAATATTTTATATGTGATGATGATGATACTATGAGTGAAAGAATTGGTGGTATTGGTAGTACAGATAGGAGAGATAATAATGAATAAAGAAAAATATTATATAAGTACTGCTATTGCATATGCTTCAAGTAAACCTCATATTGGAAATACTTATGAGATAGTTTTAGCGGATGTGATAGCTAGATATAAAAGATTATGTGGATATGACGTTTATTTTCAAACAGGAACTGATGAACATGGTCAAAAAATTGAAGAGAAAGCTATTAATGAGGGGGTTAGTCCTCAAGAATATGTAGATGATAAATCTAAGACTATTAAAGAGATATGGGACGTTATGAATACTAGTTATGATAGGTTTGTTAGAACTACGGATAAGCATCATAAGGAAGTTGTAGCTGAAATATTTAAGAAATTATATGATCAAGGAGATATATATTTAGGAGAATATCGTGGACTATATTGTACTCCTTGTGAGTCTTTTTGGACGGAGAGTCAATTAGTAGATGGAAAGTGTCCTGATTGTGGAAGAGAAGTAAAGGAAGCTACTGAAGAAGCATATTTCTTTAAAATGAGTAAGTATTCTAAGTGGTTAGAGGAGTATATTGAGAGTCATAATGATTTTATTCTTCCTGAAGCTAGAAAGAATGAGATAATGAATAATTTTATTAAACCAGGATTACAGGATTTATGTGTATCAAGAACTAGTTTTAAATGGGGTGTACCTGTTAGTTTTAATGATAAGCATGTTATTTATGTATGGGTAGATGCGCTATCTAATTATATTACTTTCTTGGGATATAATCCTCTAGGAGAAAGCACTCCTGAATATAATAAATATTGGCCTGCTGATGTGCATTTGATAGGTAAGGATATATTAAGATTTCATACTATTTATTGGCCTATTATGTTACATGCTTTAAATATAGAGATGCCTAAACATATATTTGGTCATCCTTGGATGCTATTTGGTAATGATAAGATGAGTAAATCTAAAGGTAATATTGTATATGCTGATGATTTAGTTAATAAATATGGAGTAGATGCAGTTAGATTTTATATGATTCATGAAATGCCTTATGCTTCAGATGGTGTATATACAGAAGATTTGCTTATTGAGGCTATTAATAGTAATTTAGCTAATGTGTTAGGAAATTTAGTTAATAGAACAATTGGTATGGCTAAAAAATATTTTGATGGGGTAGTGGAAAATAAAGAGGTAGTAGAAGATATTGATAATGAATTTAAGGCACAAATACTAGGACTAAAAGATAGTATTAATAATGATATAGATAAGTTTAGAATAGCTGATTCTTTAGAAAAAGTGATTGAAGCTTATCGTAGATGCAATAAATATATTGATGAAACTATGCCTTGGGTACTTGCTAAAGATGAATCTAAGAAGAAAAGGCTAGCTACAGTTATATATAATTTAATTGAAGCTATTAGAATTATTACAGTATATTTACAAGCTTATTTACCTGATACTGCTGATAAAATATTTGAACAAATTAATACTGATATTAAAGATTATGATAGTGTTCAAGTTTTTGGAAAGTATCCTAGTGGTAATAAAGTTAATGAACCTGAAGTATTATTTAAAAGAATTGAAAAGGTCGAAGAATAATTTTCGACTTTTTTCTTTTGACATAAAATGTAAAATTATATTAATAATGATGAGATAATTTACATTGACGGGTAATTTTGATATAGTTAATTTGTAGTTAACAGGAAAGGAGAAACAATGCAAAGGGAAAAACACGAGGAATTAGCAGTTTTTATGTATTTGATGGTATTAATGGCGGTAGTTATTGTTAACATGATGGGTAGTATTTCATTATTTGATTTGACATATTTATTTGTAGTAATTTGTTGTGTTTTTAAGTTTTTTCTGATTATAAAAAGCAAGAAGGAGTAGATATAATGTATATTGATACGCATTGTCATATTACAAGTGAAGATTATCAAGATATTCCTAAGGTAATAGAGGAGATAAAGGAGGCAGGAGTAGAGAAGATAATTGTTAATGGTTGTGATATGAAGTCTAATATGGAAGTATTGGATCTAGTTAAAAAGTATGATATTGTATATGGCGCGATTGGGTTTCATCCGACGGAGTTAGAAGAGTATAATGATGAATGTTTGAACTTTTTGAGAGAGCATATTAATGATGAGAAAATAGTAGCTATTGGAGAGATAGGTCTTGATTATCATTATGACAATACGGATAGAGAAAAAGAGATAACAGTATTTAGGAGACAGTTGGAAATAGCTAAAGAATATCATAAACCAGTAATAATTCATAGTAGAGATGCTATTCAAGATACATATAATATATTAAGAGAGTATAATGTACGGGGAAGTATTCACTGTTATAGTGGTAGTTTGGAGATGGCTAAAGAATTTATAAAACAGGGATTTTTATTAGGAGTAGGAGGAGTTTGTACATATAAGAATGCTAAAGTGATAAAAAATGTATTAGAAGAATTAGATTTAGCATATTTTGTATTAGAGACGGATGCTCCTTATTTAACTCCTGAACCATATCGTGGTATGAAAAATAGTTCTAAATATATACCAATTATTGCTAAAAAAATAGCTGATATAAAGGGGGTACCAGTAGAGAAAGTGGCCGTAATTACTGGAAATAATGCGGAAAAGTGTTTTTTTGGCATGAATGAATGATGGACACAAGTGTGGAAGTAAATTTGACAAAAGTCAGATATTGTGTTAGTATTATATTACCTAAATGATTATATGAGGTGATTTATTTATGAGAAAGACAGTATCTAGCTTATTAGTGATTGGTACTCAATTATTAATAGTAGGTCTATTTTTCACAACAGTATTTAATAACGATATTAGAGTAGAAAAACATGTTAGTACAGTACATAATAATAATCTAGATAAGATAGCTACTTCAGTATCATTGTTATTTGAAGAAGAAGATATAACCAGTATCGAGAAGAAATTGGATGATATGACTCTAGAAGAATTGCCTTCTATTGACGTTATATCTGAAGATATTAAAGATAATAAAGTATTAGAAGATAAAAAAGAGGAAGTAGACAGTACGCCACTAGTTTCTATTGATGCTAGTAAGTATATTAATAATGAAGAGATGGGATTTATTGTTACTGAAGGTAATAAGATTTATGATTTAAGTGATAGTGAATTCGATGTAGTGGTAGCCGTAGTGTCTACGGAGTTTGATAAAAATTTAAATGACGCTTTAGGAGTAGTATCTGTTATTTTGAATAGATGTGACTCTGATAAGTGGGTTAGATGGGCTGGAGCTAGTCCATATGATCAAGTTATTAAAAAAGGACAATTTGAGGTATATTCATCAGGTGCTTATAAAGCATACTTACCAGGTGGAAATAAATATGGATCATCTAAATATGAGACAGCTAAGCAAGCGGTTTTAGATGGTTTGAATGGAATAAGAAATAATAGTTATTTAGGTTTTAGAGCTTGGTGGGTATCTAGTTATAGTGATAAGTATATTATAACTGGTGGAAATAGATATGGTTATAATTAAGAGCTTAGGCTCTTTTTTCTTGACATATAGATAAAAACTTTATAAAATAATGGTAGTTATGGAGGGGAAATATAGATGGATAAATTTGAATATAAGAAAGCTTATGGACAAAACTTTATGAGAGATGAGAATATTATCAACAAAATTGTTGATAGTGCAAAAATAGATAAAGATACTTTGTTAATAGAAATAGGGCCAGGCGCTGGTAGTTTATCTAAAAAGATAGTACCATTAGCAAAATATGCATTGTTATATGAGATAGATACTAGACTTAAAGATACTTTAGAAGATGTACTTCGTGGTAATGACAACTATAAAATTATATTTAATGATTTTTTGGATCAAAATGTATGTGATGATATAAAAGAATATGATTATGATAAAATATATGTCGTAGCAAATTTACCATATTATATAACTACTCCGATAATTACAAAACTTATGACGGAGTTGTATCCTGATAAAATAGTAGTTATGGTACAGGATGAAGTTGCTAATAGATTATCAGCTCATAATGGTAGTAGAGAATATGGAATGATATCAGTTAAAATATCATCTGGATACGATATTAAAAAACTATTCAAAGTAGGTAGAAATTGTTTTTATCCAGTTCCTAATGTTGATAGTGCTGTAATAGAACTAGTTAAACATAATAAATATAAAATAGAAGACAATAAAATATTTGATAAATTAATTAAAGATAGTTTTCAATACAAAAGAAAGAATTTAAGAAACAATTTAAAAGGATATGATTTAGATAAAATAGAGACAATACTGAATAAAAATAACTATAGTTTAAATAATAGAGCAGAAGATTTACCAGTAGAGGTATATGTAGAAATAGCTAATAATTTATAGTTATTTTTTTTATTATCTAACATATGATTAAATGGGTGAATGAAATGTTTAATATAGGGGATTATGTTACAAGAAACTCTTATAATAATGATATTGTTTTTAGAATTATTGATATTAAGAATGATATATATTATTTAAAGGGAGTTACTGTTAGATTGTATGCTGATAGTTATTATGATGATTTAGTAAAATGTGATGAAGAAGATAAGACTGATAGTTTTAGACCTACTATTGATGAGTATCGGAATTTAAATAGGAATGAATATTTTTATTTACCAGGTAGGATACTTCATTTGGATGGTGATCAGGATTATTTAGAGAAGTGCATGACATTTTATAAAAAAAATAAGATTAAAGCATATGGTTTATATTTGAGGGAAGGTGAGATGGCTGGGCAAGTAGAAGGACTTTTAAAAAAATATAAACCAGATATTTTAGTGCTTACGGGACACGATTCTTTTTCTCGTAGTAAGAGGCTAAAATATAAAAATACTTCTAGTTTTGTTAATGCTGTGAATGCTGCAAGAGAGTATGAAAAATCACATGAAAAGCTTTTTATTGTGGCAGGTGCATGTCAGTCTAATTATGAGGATTTGATTAAGGCTGGGGCTAATTTTGCTTCTAGTCCAAAGAGAATTAATATTCATGCGCTTGATCCTGCTATTGTAGCATCATGTTTATCTTTTTCTGATAAGAATAATAATATCGATATAATTAAAATATTAGAGAAAACAAAGTATGGAGCAGATGGTATGGGTGGTATTATTACTAAAGGCTCTATGTATATAGGGTATCCAAGATAATGGATATAAAAAATATAAGGGCTTATTTATCTAGAAAGATAGGTAGTAGGATTGTAGTTATATACTATGGAAGTAGAAATAGAAAAGAGAGATATGAAGGAATTATATTTAAGATATATCGAAATATTTTTACAATAAGATTATGTAATGGAGATATTAAGAGCTTTAGTTATATCGATATTATGACGAAAACTATTAAAATATATTTATAAATTGGTAAAAAGTGTAAGAAAGAGTGTATAATATATATAAAATACTTGACTTTTATAGGATAAATGAATTAAAATGTAATTAGAAAATAATATTTTCTAGAGGAGGAGTGTAAACTTAATGAAAATTACTTCAGTTACAGTTAAAAAAATTGACAAAGAAAATTCAAGAATGAAAGGAATAGCTTCAGTACTTATTGATGATTGTTTTGCAGTACACGACATTAGAATTATTGAAGGAGATAATGGTTTATTTATCGCTATGCCTAGTAGACAAACTTCTACTGGTGGATATAGAGATATTGCTCATCCTATTAATTCTGAAACTCGTCAAATTTTTGAAAAAGAAATCATTGAAGCTTATGAAAAAGCAGAATAAACACCTTTTGGTGTTTTTTTCATGCATATTATTATTTTCTTTACATATGATTAAATGGGTGATGAAATGGATAAGAATGTAACTTATGATAATGTTAGAGAAATAGACACTAGTTTTAATCATGGTATTAATTTAGCTGAGAGAAAAAATATAGTAGTAACAGGAGTTAAAAAGATAGATAGTTTTGATAGTGAAGAGTTTTTAATGGATACTACGCTTGGATATTTAACTATAAAAGGTAGTGATTTGGAAATTATTAAGTTAGATACTTATCAAGGTAATGTATCTATTAAGGGAAGAATAGATAGTATTACATATATGGATACTGGAAGTAATAAGAATAAAGAAGAATCTTTTTTAGGTAAATTATTTAAATAATGAGTTTAAATATTCAAATATATTCGTTAGGCTATTCCTTCATTTTTGGCATATTCTTTTATATATTGTTAGAATTATTTAATAAGATTACTTTTAGTGGAAAGTTATTTTGGAAGATTATTTATTCTTTTATTTTTACAATCGGTTTGTCTTTATTATACTTTTGGGGTTTACTGTATATTAATAATGGATATTTACATATATATTTTTTATTAATGATATTGGTTGGTTATATAATTATGTTTTATATTAAAAAGTATTGGTTGACAGTTGGACATAAAAAAAAATAATGTTGTTTTATTTAGTTTGTCAAATAGTAATGATTGTGATATAATGACAGTGTGTAAGGATAGGAAGGTGATAGCATGAAAAATTCCAATAATAAGACTACAAAGAAAAAAAGAAAAGCTTCTAAGCATAAAATTAGAATTGCTATGGCAGTATTTGTTTTTGGTGCTATTACTATTAGTTTAGGGTATAATCTATTTAATAATTTAAAGATGATTGAACAAATGAAAGCTGAGAAGGTTAGTTTAAATAAAAAAATGGGGGATCTTGAAAAAGAGAAGGAAGTGTTAGAGACAGATATTCAAAAATTAGAAGATCCTGATTATATTGCTAAATATGTGAGAGAAAAATATTTCTATTCTAAGGATGGAGAATTAATTTTAAGAATGGACGATTAATGGACGACTATTTTGGTTGTTTTTTAAAATTTTATTAAAAGAAAAAGACGATTATTTTTCGTCTTTTTCTTTATCTTCTTTTATAACTTTTTTACTTTCTTTTTTTGGCTTGCTTTCTTCAGTAGTTGTTTTTTCAGTAGATTCTTCATCATTTTCTGGTTTAATTAACTTGCCATGTTCTACTAATGAATCAATTTGTTCTTTAGTAATTGTTTCTTCTTCAAGAAGTGTTTCAGCAATTAATTTTAATAATTTTTGATTTTCTTTTAGAATCTTTTTGCTCTTTTCATAACATTCATTAATGATACTACGCATCTCTTCATCAATTTCATATGCTACGGTATCAGAGAAATTTTTATTTTTATTATAATCTCTACCTAAGAAAGTGTTTTCGTCAGGTTCATCTAGCATCATTGGTCCTAGGGAACTCATTCCGTATTCAGTAACCATTTTTCTAGCAATATTGGTAGCTTTTTTGAAGTCGTCGTGTGCACCAGTAGTTACTTCATTGAATGTAATTTCTTCAGCAACACGTCCTCCTAATAAACCACAAATAGAATCAAGTAATTCTTTTTTAGTGTAATTAAATGTATCATCTTTAGGAGTCATCATTGTGTAACCACCTGCGTGTCCTCTTGGGATGATAGTGATTTTTTGCACTTCGTTTGCACCATCTAGTTTTAATCCTAGTACAGCGTGTCCTGCTTCATGGTATGCTACGAGTTTCTTTTCTTTATCAGTGTATTTTCTTGTTACTTTAGCTGGTCCCATAAGTACTCTATCAGTTGCTTCATCTATTTCAGCCATAGTAATTGCTTTTTTATTTCTTCTAACGGCTAATAGGGCAGCTTCATTAAGTAGGTTTTCTAGGTCAGCTCCTGAGAATCCTGGTGTTCTTTTTGCAAGATTATCAAGGGTAACGGTTTTATCTAATACTTTATTTTTAGCATGTACTGCTAATATTTCTTTACGAGCTTGTTTATCAGGAAGTGATACAGTAACTTGACGATCAAATCTTCCTGGTCTTAATAATGCTGGGTCTAGAACGTCAGGTCTATTTGTAGCAGCAATAATAATAATTCCTTCATTAGCTCCGAAACCATCCATTTCAGTTAATAGTTGGTTAAGTGTTTGTTCTCTTTCATCGTGTCCACCACCAAGACCAGTTCCTCTTTGTCTTCCAACGGCATCAATTTCATCGATGAATATTAGACATGGAGCGTTCATTTTAGCTTGCTTGAACATATCTCTTACACGTGATGCTCCAATACCTACAAATAATTCAACGAAATCAGAACCGCTAATATAGTAGAATGGAACTTTTGCTTCACCAGCAACGGCTTTTGCTAAAAGAGTTTTACCAGTTCCTGGAGGGCCTACTAAGAGGATACCTTTAGGAATTCTAGCTCCCATACTTTGAAATTTTTTAGGGTTCTTTAGGAAGTCTATTAATTCTTGTACTTCTTCCTTTTCTTCAGTTAGGCCTGCTACGTCTTTGAAAGTGGCTGTTTTTTCACCATTTACTAAGACAGCTTTGCTTCTACCAAAGTCCATTGATTTGCCACCACTGCTACTTAGTTGTCTTGTGAATAACCATATCATAACTCCTGCTAATAATATTGTTGGCACATATTCTAATAGAGCATACCAAGCGGAAGTGTCTGAATCTCTTTCTACAACTAATTTGAAACTTTGTTCTTCTTCAGCAGCAACAATTTTCTTCATGAATTCTTCTGATACTGGTAAGTATAACTTGAAACTTTCATTTTCTTTATAGTCTTTTAATTTACCAGTTATTTCATAGTTTTTTGAACGAACTTTGTTAATAATAGTTATTTCTTCAATTTTGTTTTCTTCTAAAGCTGTCATAAATTCACTAGCATTTAATTCTTTGACTACACTTCCTTGTAAATTAACTAGAAGCATGCAACCAATAATAAATATTAGTAAAAATACATACGGCATTAGATTATTTCCTTTTTTCTTCAATTTAATTTCCTCCTTTTTTGTAACTAGTTAGTATTATATCACATAATTCATGCTTTTTAACATTATATTTTGATTTTTTTATATTTGGAATCCATAATATTTTATTATTAGAGTCTACTAATAACGGATAAGTATTTCTATTATCTTTAGGTATTTTATTTTCAATAAAGATATCACTTATTTTTTTCTTACCATTTAGTCCTAAAACTTCGATATAATCACCTGGTTGTTTATTCCTTATATATAATGGTAATGATATTTCTTTACTATTTAGTCGACATATATTGTTACCATCTTCAGTACTACTATTAATTGTTTTAATTATTAGATCATTTATTTCTAGGTAGTTATCAAATAGTATTTTATAATCGTTATTATTTGATTCATTTCTTTCTTCTAGATAGATATAATTATATTCTTTTCTAGCTTGATAGTTATTTGGCAAGATAACTTTTGAATTAGGTTTATTATTAGTAGATAATTTAATAATATCTTCTATATGTTTATCTTTAATAATATTGGCTTTATTTTGATAGATATTACTTAGTAGATAGAAAATAATATTTTTCTTTAGGAAGGGGTGTTCTTTATTAAATAAAGATATATCAATAATATTATTTTGATAATAAGTATTGATTTTATCTTTAGTAATGTCTTCTAAGTAATTATAATATTCTTGTAGTGTATTTGAATATTTTAAGAAACTTAGATGAACACTAGGATCTTCTTTTTTTAATAACGGTAAGATATTCTTTCTAAGTCTATTTCTAGTATAATTGGTATCTTCATTAGTGTTATCAATAAAATATTTAATATTATTTTCCTTATTATATTTAAGTATATCTTCTTTTGTTATGCTAAGTAGGGGGCGAATAATAGTATAGTTATTCATTTTGGAATAGGTTTTTATTCCAGCATAACCTTCTAAATTAGAGCCACGAATAATTTTCATTAAAACGGTTTCTATTAAATCATCTCCATGATGAGCTAAGAAGAGACTATGAGAATGATACTTATTTAGCACTTCTTCATAAAATTTATATCTCTTAGTACGAGCTTCATTTTCAAAATTATTCTCTTTATAGTTAGCAATTTTATAATATTCAAATATTAGATTATGTTCTTTACAGTAATTTTTTAGGTATTTGGCTTCTTGTTCACTATCTTTACGGACACTATGATTAATATGTGCACATACAATAGTCTTATCAGTATTATGTTCTAATAGGTGTAATAAAGCCATGGAATCTGGACCGGATGATACTCCAATGACAATATAATCATCTTTTATATCTTTTAAAGAAGTAATTAGATAATCTAAATTCATGAATATTCCTCCTAACTCGTAAGTATTATATCAAAATAATGATAAGAAGTAAATAATTATAGATTTATAGTAATTTTCTTATAAAAATAGTGTCTAAAATTTAATATTTATATTATTCCTAAATGCTGATAATTCTTGTAGAATGATAAATAAATATAAAAAATTTTTGATAGGCATAGAGTGTTACTTAGTTATAATAGTTGGTGTGCTCATGTAAAACATGCAAATAGTTATTTATATAAGTTAATTATTGATAGAGAGATGGAAGGAATATGTTAACAAAAAATTAACAAAAGGGCTTTTCAAAGGGTGAAAAATTTGATAGAATAGATAGTGATTACATATGTTATAAGATAGCTATGCATAAAGAGGTGAAGTAAACATGGGTAAAATAATTGCAATTGTTAATCAAAAGGGTGGAGTAGGTAAAACTACTACTAGTATTAATTTGTCGGCCTCTTTGGGAATGCTTGGTAAGAAGGTACTAATGATTGATTTGGATCCACAAGGAAATGCTACTACTGGTGTTGGTGTGGAAAAGAAGGGATTATCTAATAGTATTTATGAAGTATTAACTTTAAAATCTGATATAAATAGTGCAATTGTTAAAACTAAGAGTGTTAATTTGGATGTAATACCAGCTTATTTGAATTTGGCAGGAGTAGAGATGGAACTTATTGAGTTAGAAAGAAAGTTTCGTGAATCTAATCAAAAAATAAATAGGGTTACGAGACTTAAGGATGAACTTAGTAAGGTTAAGGATAGATATGATTTTATTTTGATAGATTGTCCACCATCATTGGGAATACTTACTACTAATGCTTTAGCAGCAGCTGATTCAGTACTTATACCGGTACAATGTGAATATTATGCTTTGGAAGGTATTATGCAGCTTATTAATACAATTATGTTAGCACAAAGAAAGGTTAATCCTAATCTAGATATTGAGGGTGTTTTGTTAACAATGCTTAGTGTAAATACTAATTTAGGATTAGAGGTTATTAGTAGTATTAAGGAGTTCTTTAAAGAAAGGGTTTATGATACAATCATTCCAAGACTTATAAAGTTAGCGGAGGCTCCTAGTCATGGAAAGACAATATTAGATTATGATCCAAAGGGAAAGGGCACAAAGGCCTATCTTAATTTAGCAAAGGAGGTAATTGAGAGAAATGGAACAAAAGAACAAAGCATTGGGTAGAGGACTTGAGCAATTATTTGCTAGTGAAGTTTTAGATTTTGATTCATTTGAGTCAAATATATTGGATTCGGCTGATCAAGATGATATTAAACAAATTAGTTTATCAGAAATTAGATCTAATCCATATCAACCTAGAAAGACTTTTAATGATGAAGCTTTGAAAGAGTTAGCTGAGTCAATTAAGAATTATGGTGTATTTCAACCAATTATTGTAAAGAAAAGTATCAAGGGATATGATTTGGTTGCTGGAGAGAGAAGAGTAAGGGCTTCTAAGTTAGCTGGCTTGGATAAGATTCCTGCTATTGTAAAGGATTTTTCTGATGATATGATGAGAGAGATTGCTTTACTTGAAAACTTACAAAGAGAGAATTTAACTGCTATTGAACTTGCTTGGGCATATAAGGGAATAATTGATAGTTTACATATTACTCAAGATGAGTTAGCTAATAAGCTTGGTAAGAGTAGAAGTAATGTTACAAATGTTTTGGGGTTACTTAGACTTCCTACTTCAGTACAAGAAATGGTATTGACTGGTAAGTTATCTATGGGTCATGCTAGAGAGCTTAGTAAGTTAGAGGATACTGCTGAAATTAAGAAATATGCTAATATGGTAGTAGAAAAAGGCTTATCAGTTAGAGAACTTGAAAAGTTAATGTCATTTGAAGAGATAAAGAAAGCTAATCCTATTAAAAAGATTAAGGAAAATAATGAATATAAATATGTCGAGAGAGAATTAAGAGAAGTGCTTGGTACTAAGGTAAAAGTTGGTAACAAGAAATTAGAGATTAGTTTTGAAAATAATAATGATTTAGATAGAATATTAGAAATTATGAATATTAAGATTAATTAGATACTATGAAAATGGTATCTTTTTCTTTTTTAGTAATTTATTTATATTAAGGTCTTTAATCATGTTATTAGGGTTGTTAATAAAATCATCTAGTTAATTATGATAAGATTTTAATCGACAGGCAGCAAAAGGAAGTGATACAAAAGATAAATAGGGACTAGAAATATGTCGAAATTTATTGTTTCGTTTTTGTTGCTAGTGATGCCTGTCGGCGGTATAATAAATATGTAAGTGATTACTAGATTGTGAGGTGTTAAGATGTTTGGAAATGTAAAGTGGTTCAATAATGAAAAGGGTTATGGCTTTATTGATTATGCGCAAGATGAAGATATTTTTGTTCATTATTCTGCTATTAAGCAAGATGGTTACAAGACTTTATCTGAAGGACAAAGAGTTGAATTTGATTTAATAGAAACTCCTAAAGGACTTCAAGCAATTAATGTCAGACCAGCCAGTTCAGAGAAAGTAATGTAACGATTGAGTGGTTATATTTTTGAACTTTATGATACAACAGGTATGGCAAGAGAGAGTAAGAGCTTAACGGTTCTTACTTTTTCTATTAAAATATATTGATAAATGGTTGACATTTATAGGGTTATGTGCTATATTTTACTTAGCACTGAGGTGTTTTTATTTTGGATTAATGTGGAGGTATTATGAAAAAAGTAGAAGAAAAAGCAGTTGCTAGTAAGAATACTAAGAGAGAGAAGTATATTGCGGAGAAGAAAACTGTAAAGAAAGAAAAGAAAGCTAAGGAAAATATTTTTAAGAAAATTGGAAAATATTTCAAAGGTGTTGGTAAAGAAATTAAAAGAATTAGATGGACTAATGGTAAAGATTTAGTTAAATATTCTATAGCAACAGTTATGTTTGTACTTTTCTTTGGAATATATTTCTATGGAATTGATTGGATAGCTTTATTAGTAAGGAGTTTGGCGAAGTAATGAAAAAGGAATGGTATGTAGTTAATACAGTTAGTGGTTATGAATACAAAGTAAAAGAAAAATTAGATATGATGATTAAAAACTCAGCGGATATTCAAGAGAGTATCTTTAGAGTTATTGTTCCTGAACAAACTGTTGTGGAATACAAGGATGGAGTAAAAAAGGAAAGAGTTAAAAAAATGTTTCCTGGTTATGTTCTTGTAGAAATGATTATGTCTGATGAAGTATGGTTTATTGTTAGAAATACTCAAGGTGTAACAGGATTTATTGGATCTTCTGGTAAAGGAGCTAAACCTATTCCATTATTACCTGAAGAAGTAGATAGAATTTTATCTAATATGGGTATGTCTAGAATAGATTTAAGTAAAGACTTAGCTGAAGGTAAAAAAGTTAAGATTACTGATGGACCATTTAAGAATATGTCTGGTAAAGTTAAATCTTATGATTTAGAGAAAAAGACAGTAGAATTATTGTTAGATTTATTTGGTCAAGAGACTTCTGTTGAAGTAGAACTTTCACAAATTGAAAATTTAAAATAAAAAAACTTGCATTTTAAAAAATATTATGGTATATTATTGACGCGACTGTGTATTATTATATAGTTAAGAAACTTAAGTGGGAGGCTGCGGACGGCTATTAAGACCACTCGCGAAAAGATAACATTATTATATAGGAGGTGTTTTTCGTGGCAAAAGCAATAACAAAGAAAATTACATTACAAATACCTGCAGGAAAAGCAACACCAGCTCCTCCAGTAGGAACTGTTTTAGGACCAGCAGGAATTAATTTACAAGAATTTTGTACTAAATTTAATGATGCAACTAGAGATAAGATGGGAGATATAGTACCAGTTCAAATTTCTATTTTTGAAGATAGAACATTTGATTTTGTATTAAAGACTCCACCAGCAGCATTCTTATTAAAGAAAGTTGCTAAGATCAAATCAGGAGCTGCTAAAGGTGAGACTGTAGCTACTATTACTAAGGATCAACTTAAAGAAATAGCTGAAACTAAGTTACCTGATTTAAATGCTTATGATGTAGAACATGCTATGAAGATAGTTGAAGGAACTGCTCGTAACATGGGAATTAAAGTAGAAGAGTAATTTTTCTACGAAGTAAAAGTCCGCAAACCACAAAAAATGTGGAAGTGTATATACACGACCTCAGAAGGAGGAAATTATGAAGAAAAGTAAAAGATATGCAGAGATAGCTACTAAGATTGAGAAGAATAAAGCATATGCTCCAATGGATGCAATTAAATTAGTAAAAGAAACTTCTAATACTAAGTTTGATGAAACTGTTGAAGTTGCTATGAATCTTAACTTAGATACTAAGAAAGCTGATCAACAATTAAGAGGCGCTATTGTTTTACCTAATGGTACTGGTAAAAGTCAAACTGTATTGGTACTTGCTAAAGGTGATCAAGCAAAAGCTGCTAAAGAAGCAGGAGCTGATTATGTAGGAGACGTTGATATGATTGAAAAAATCGAAAAAGAAAATTGGTTCTCTTATGACGTAATCATTGCTACTCCTGAAATGATGCCAATGCTTGGTAAAATTGGTAAAATCTTAGGACCTAAAGGACTTATGCCTAATCCAAAGACTGGTACAGTTACAATGGATGTTGCTAAGGCTGTTAAAGAAACTAAGATGGGAAAAGTTGAATATAGAACTGATAGTTTTGGAAATATTCATGGTATCATTGGAAAAGCTAGTTTTGAAGAAGGAAAATTACTTGAAAACTTAAATACTTTTGTTGGAGCTATATTAAAAATTAAACCTGCTACAGTGAAAGGAAATTATGTTAAAAATATATCTATATCTTCTACTATGGGTCCTGGAATTAAACTTGATTTAAATTCTTTTGACAAATAGTAAATGATTTGATATAATACTTATCGATGAAGAAAAATTATGCCAAAGACAGTAAGGACAATGTTGTTTAAAAATCTTACCGAGGAATAAAAATATATATATGTATTTTAGTCCTCGTATGAGGACTTTTATTTATGGCATAGAGAAAGGATGTGAAGATAGGTGGCAAATGCAAAGATTATTGAACAAAAGGCATCAGTAGTAGCTGAAATCAAAGATAGATTTGAAAATGCTAAATCAGTTGTTATGTTCGATTATCGTGGACTTAGTGTTTCAGAAGTAACTGAACTAAGAAAAAAGCTAAGAGAGAATGGAGCTGATTATAAAGTATATAAAAATACTTTAACTAAGAGAGCTCTTGATGAACTTAACATTAATATGGATCAATACTTAGCTGGTCCTAGTGCAGTAACATTTGGAACAGATGAACTTTCAATAGTAAAAGTATTAAATGATTTTGCTAAAGATCATAATGCACTTGAACTTAAGGCTGGTATTATTGAAGGAAAAGTAGCTGGCTTAGAAGACTTGAAGAGATATGCAGCAATTCCATCAAGAGATGTGTTATTAACTATGTTAGCAGCAGGTCTTATGGGAACTGTAAGAGACTTATCTATTTGCTTAGATTTATATGCTAAGGGTAAAGAAAATTAATATTATTAAAGGAGGAAATAAAAATGGCTAAATTAAATAGAGATGAATTTATTAGTGCTTTAAAAGAAATGTCAATTCTTGAAATCAAAGAATTAGTAGACGCTATGAAGGAGGAATTTGGTGTTGATCCATCTGCAGTTGCTGTAGCAGCAGGTCCTGCTGTAGCTGCTGTTGAAGAAGGTCCATCAAAAGTTAATGTTGTATTAACAGCTGCTGGTCCAAATAAGATTGCAGTTATCAAGATCGTTAGAGATATCACTGGTTTAGGATTAAAAGAAGCTAAGGATATTGCTGATAACGGTGGAAACGTTAAAGAAGGCGTTGACAAAGCTGAAGCTGAACAACTTAAAGCACAATTCGAAGAAGCTGGAGCTACTGTAGAACTTAAGTAGTTTATATAAAGAGTCTAGAAATAGATTCTTTTTTTTGACGTTTTTCTGTAAACTGTATTGATATTTCTTTTTGTGTTATGATATACTTGTTATAGATGATAGGAAGTGAAAGTATGTCAAAGTGGGATAAGGAATATATAAAATTATGTAAGAAGATTTTAAAAGATGGAGTAGAGGTAGAAAATAGAACTGGAATTAATTCTATTAAAATACCAGGATATTCTTTTGAGTTTGATTTATCTAAGGAGTTTCCAGCTTTGACTACTAAGCAATTATTTTTTAGACAAGCTATTTTAGAGATGCTATGGATTTATCAAGTACAGTCTAATGATGTAAGATGGTTACAAGATAGAAATGTTCATATATGGGATGAATGGGAGATTCATGAAGATGGCAAGTGGTATGCTAATCAAATGGTATTGGATAAAGATGGTAAGTTGGTTAAGAAAGATATTGTTAAGGATTTTGGTAAGGAATGGGCTCATACTATTGGGACTGCTTATGGTTGGATTAATAATAAATTTCAAAATACACAGAGACTTATTGATACTTTAAAGAATAATCCTAATGATCGTAGAATGCTTATGACTTTATGGCAAGATGATTATATTAAGACAGCTGTACTTCCTTCATGTGTATGGAGTAGTGAATGGGATGTAACTGATGGTAAGCTTAATTGTTGGGTTCATCAGAGAAGTTGTGATGTTCCTTTAGGTCTTCCTTTTAATGTTACACAATATGCAACACTTCTTTGTTTAATAGCTCATTGTACTGGACTTAAGCCTGGTAAAATGTTTTGGTCTATAAAGGATGCTCATATATATGTTAATCAGGTAGAAGGAATTAAAGAACAAATAGAGAGATTTGATACTTTAGAAGATTTGCCAGCTCCTAAGTTATGGATAAATCCTGAGGTGAAAGATTTCTTTGAGTTTGATAATTCAAAAGATTGTAAAGATATAAAAGTAGTTGATTATAAACATCATGGAAAGATTAGTTTTCCATTAGCGCAATAGGAGTGATAAGATGATTAGTATGATATGTTCAGTAGGAAGAAATAGAGAACTTGGTAAAGATAATGGACTTATTTGGCATATTCCTCAAGATATGAAATTTTTTAAGAATACAACTATGGGGCATACAGTAGTTATGGGAAAGAAAACTTATGATTCTTTACCAGGAGATTTACCAGGAAGAGATATGGTAGTACTTAATTTTGATAAGATTGAGGGAAATGTTAAGACAATGTACTCAATTGATGAAGTGCTCGATAATTATTTAAATAAGGATGAAGAAACTTTTATTATAGGAGGAGCTTCAATATATGCTCAATTTATTAAATATGCTGACAGGCTTTATTTAACGGAAATAGATGATGAGTGTGATTTAGCTGATACTTTTTTTCCTGAATTTGATAAGTCAGAATGGACTTGTGAAGTATTAGATGAAGGTACTTATAAAGATATTAATTTTAAGATGTGTAGATATGATAGAATAGGAAAATAGATAGTTAATTTTAGTGATAGAGATACCAATACCTAAATATATATAAAATGTTTACTAAAATGTGAAAAAATCTATAAAAACTTTTAATTATTCGTTGACTTTTTACGTGGATGATGATAGTATTATATATTGGAAACACGTCTTTTTGGCGTGCATGTCTTTAAAATTTTTAGGTATTGGGGTGAAAAGTTAATGGCTTATAAAGTAAAGCAAAGTGGCGATTATAGACAAAGAAGAAACTTTTCTATGATCAAAAATTCATTAGAACTTGATAATTTATTGCAAATTCAAAAGGAATCATATCAATGGTTTGTGACTGAAGGGGTTAAAGAGGTACTTGAAGACTTTTCTCCGGTGGAGAGTTTTTCTGGAAGCTTGTCATTAGAGTTTAATGATTATGTCTTCGATACTCCAAGGTATTCTATAAAGGAATGTAAGGATAGACAAATTACTTATGCAGCTCCTTTAAAGGTACAAACAAGACTTTTTAACAATGAAACGGGAGAAGTTAAAGAGCAAGAGATATTCTTAGGTGATATGCCTTTAATGACAGATAGTGGTACTTTTGTTATTAATGGTGCTGAGAGAGTAGTTGTATCCCAATTAGTTAGATCTCCTAGTGTTTATTTCTCAAAAGAGGTAGATAAAAATGGTAAACCAGTATTTGCTTCTAAGGTTATTCCTACTAGAGGTACTTGGCTTGAGTATGAAACTGATGCTAAGGATGTTTTATATGTAAGAATTGATAGAACTAGAAAGGTTCCTCTTACTACATTACTTAGAGCATTTGGTTTATCTAGTGATAAAGATATTCTTGATATGTTTGATAACAATGAATATTTAAAGAATACTATAGAGAGAGATTCTACTAAAAATACTGATGAGGCGTTAATTGAAATATATGAAAAATTAAGACCTGGTGAACCTACAACTTTAGATAGTTCAAAGAACCAATTGATTACTAGATTCTTTGATAATTTTCGTTATGATTTAGCTAAAGTTGGAAGATATAAATTTAATCAAAGACTTAATATTACTGATAGATTAGTAGGTAAAGTATTGGCACAAGATGTTGTTATTGATGGAGAAGTTAAGTTTGCCGATGGAACATTACTTACTAAAGAAGTAGTTCTTGAATTAGATAAATATTTAAAAGATGGATATGGAATGGTAGAAGCTAAGATTAATACTGATTTGAATGATGCTAATATGATTCAAGTATTATATGTATATTCTCCAATTAATCCAAAGAAGAAAGTAAAAGTAATAGGTAATGATCAATCTATTACTGTTAAGACTTTAACAATATCTGATTTTTATGCTTCAGTATCATACTATTTAAATTTAATGGATGGTATTGGACATGATGATGAGATAGACCATTTAGGTAATAGAAGAATTAGACAAGTAGGAGAGCTTTTACAAAATCAATTTAAGATTGGTTTTAGTAGAATGGAGAGAGTTATTCGTGAGAGAATGACTACACAAGATATGGAGACTGTTACCCCTAAGACATTAATTAATATTAGACCAGTAACAGCTGTTATTAAGGAATTCTTTGGTAGTAGCCAATTATCTCAATTTATGGATCAGGTTAATCCGATTGCAGAACTTACTCATAAGAGAAGATTATCTGCTTTAGGACCTGGTGGACTTTCTAGAGATAGGGCTGGCGTTGAAGTACGTGACGTTAATGCTTCTCACTATGGTAGAATTTGTCCAATTGAATCTCCAGAAGGACAAAATATTGGACTTATTACTTCACTTGCTAGTTATGCTAAGATTAATGAATATGGATTTATCATGACTCCTTATCGTAAGGTAGAAAATGGTAAATTGACTGATCAAGTAGATTATTTAACTGCTACTGAGGAACAAGATTTTTATATTTCTCAAGCAACAGTTAATGTTAATGATGATAATATGATTACTGATAGTACAGTAGCTGGTAGATTTAATGGTGAGAATGTAATTATTCCTGTTGATAAGGTTGATTATATCGACGTATCACCACAACAAGTTGTTTCTATTACTACTAGTTTGATTCCATTCTTGGAACATGATGATGCGACTCGTGCTCTTATGGGTGCGAACATGCAACGTCAGGCATTACCACTTTTAACTACTGAAGCTCCTTATGTTGGAACTGGTGTTGAATATGTGGCTGCTAGAGATAGTGGTGCCGTAGTAGTAGCTAAGGCTGATGGCGTAGTTGAATATGTTGATGCTAAGAAGATTATTGTTAAGAATGCTAAAGGTAAAGATATATATGAACTTACAACATTTGAAAGATCTAACCAAGGAGAAACTGCTAATCAATCTCCAATAGTTAGAGCTGGAGATAAAGTAAGAAGAGGACAAGTAATTGCTGATGGTCCTAGTACAAACATGGGTGAGTTAGCTCTTGGTAAGAATGTTGTAGTTGCTTTCATGACATTTAATGGTTATAACTTCGAGGATGCCGTTATTATGAATGAGAGATTGGTTAAGGATGATGTTTATACTTCTTTACATATTGAAGACTATGAAATTCAATGTAGAGATACTAAACTTGGTCCTGAAGAGATTACTCGTGATATTCCTAATGTTAGTGAAGAAGCTAGAAAGAATCTTGATGAAAATGGTATTATAAGAATTGGTACTGAAGTTAAGGAAGGCGATATCCTTGTAGGTAAAGTAACTCCTAAGGGAATGGCTGATTTGACTAGTGAAGAGAAATTATTACATGCTATTTTTGGTGAGAAAACTAGAGAAGTTAGAAACTCTTCACTTACTGTTCCACATGGTGGAGATGGAATTGTTCATGACGTAAAAGTATACACTAAGGCTGATAATGATGAGATGCCTAGTGGTGTTAGCAAAGTAGTTAGAGTATATATTATTCAAAAGAGAAAGATTCAAGTAGGAGATAAGATGTCAGGTCGTCATGGTAATAAGGGTGTTATTTCATTAATATTACCACAAGAAGATATGCCATACTTACCAGATGGTACTCCAGTAGATATCATGTTAAATCCACAAGGTGTTCCTTCTCGTATGAATATTGGTCAGATACTTGAACTTCATATGGGTATGGCTTGTAAGAAGTTAGGTGTATATATGGCTACTCCAGTACTTGATGGTGCTAAGAAGGATGATATTGCTAATATGATGGCTGAAGCTGGAATGGATCCTGATGGTAAGACAGTTTTATATGATGGTAGAACTGGTGAACCATTTGATAATCGTATCAATGTTGGTGTAATGTATATGATTAAACTTCATCACATGGTTGATGATAAGTTACATGCGAGAGCTACTGGACCATATTCACTTGTTACTCAACAACCTCTTGGTGGTAAAGCACAATTTGGTGGACAGAGATTTGGTGAAATGGAAGTTTGGGCTCTTGAAGCATACGGTGCGTCACATGTACTTCAAGAAATACTTACTTATAAATCAGATGATGTTGTAGGTAGAGTAAAAGTATATGAAGCTATTGTTAAAGGTCAATCGTTACCTGAACCAAGTATTCCAGAATCATTTAGAGTATTAATTAAAGAATTCCAAGCATTAGGATTAAATATTTCAGTAATTAATAATGATGATGAGGAAGTAAGTATTAGTGAACTTGAAAAAGAAGACGATGAAGATGATATGCCAGTATCAGAAGAAATTCAAAAACCTGATTTATTTGCAACTGAAGATGATTCATTAGAAGATGATTTGGATGATGAGGAAGATGAATTTGAAGATGATTTGGATGATATAGATTTGCCAGATGAATATGGAGATGGCATTCAGTCAAATGATTTTGATGATATGGGAGGTGATTTCTAATGTTAGAGGCTAATAAATTTAAAGCTTTAAAAATAGGAATTGCATCACCTGATGATATTAGAGCATGGAGTTATGGTGAGGTATTAAAACCTGAAACTATTAACTATAGAACATTAAAGCCTGAAAGAGATGGACTTTTCTGTGAAAAAATATTTGGACCAACTAGAGATTATGAATGTAGTTGTGGTAAATATAAAAGATTAAGATATAAAAATATTGTTTGTGATAGATGTGGTGTAGAAGTTACTAAGTCTAAAGTTCGTAGAGAAAGAATGGGACATATTGAACTTGCTACACCAGTAAGTCACATTTGGTTTGTTAAAGGAATTCCTTCTTATATTGGATTATGTCTTGATATGTCTCCAAGAGATTTGGAAGAAGTAATTTACTTTGTATCATATGTAGTACTTGATCCAGGAGCTACTACTTTAATAAAGAAACAAACTTTATCTGATAAGGAATATAGAGCTTATTATGAAAAGTATGGTAATACTTTTAGAGTTGGCATGGGTGCTGAAGCTATTAAAGAATTACTTAGTGAATTAGATGTAGAGAAAGAATTAGATGCTCTTCAAAAAGAATTAGCTGAGGCTACTGGTCAAAAGAAACTTAGATTGGTTAAGAGATTGGATGTATTAGATTCATTTGCTAAGTCAGGAAATAAGCCTGAATGGATGATTCTAGAGGCATTACCTGTTATTCCTCCTGAGTTAAGACCAATGATTCAACTTGATGGTGGTAGATTTGCTACATCTGATTTGAATGATTTATATAGAAGAGTAATTAATAGAAATAATCGTTTAAAGAAATTAGTTGAATTAAATGCTCCTTCAATTATTATTCAAAATGAAAAGAGAATGTTACAAGAAGCAGTAGACTCATTATTTGATAATGGTCGTCGTGGTAGAAGTGTAACTGGTGCTGGTAATAGAGCATTAAAATCATTATCTAGTATGTTAAAAGGAAAACAAGGTAGATTCCGTCAAAACTTATTAGGAAAACGTGTTGACTATTCAGGTCGTTCAGTTATCGTAGTTGGACCAGATCTTAAAATGTATCAATGCGGTATTCCTAAAGAGATGGCTCTTGAATTATTTAAACCACATGTTATTAATGGTTTAGTATCTAAAGAGATAGCTAATAATATTAAATCTGCTAAGAAGATGATTGATACTAGAGATCCTAAAGTATGGGATGTAGTAGAAGAAGTTATTAAAGAGCATCCAGTTATGTTAAACCGTGCTCCTACATTACACAGATTAGGTATTCAAGCATTTGAACCAAAACTAGTGTCAGGAAAAGCTATTAGACTTCATCCACTTGTTACAACAGCATTTAATGCTGACTTCGATGGAGACCAGATGGCAGTACACGTTCCATTATCTGAAGAGGCTAAGGCTGAGGCTAGAATACTTATGTTAGGCGCTAATAATATCTTATCACCTAAGGATGGAAAGCCTATCGTTACTCCTAGTCAGGATATGATCTTAGGTAATTACTATATAACTATGGAAAAACCTGGTCATGAAGGAGAAGGAAGAATATTTAAGAATTCTAATGAAGCATTAATGGCTTATAATAGAAGAGAAGTTGATTTACATACAAGAATAGTTGTTCCTGTAAATTCATTTAAGCATAAAGTATTCTTAGATTCTCATAAAGATCAATATTTAGTTACTACTGTTGGTAAGTTAATATTTAATGAAATCTTACCAGATTCATTCCCATATGTTAATGAACCAACTGATGAGAATATTGAGAAATATACTCCTAATAAATACTTTATTGCTCCAGGAGAAAATATTCCTGAAAAGATTAAAGAAATACCTAAAGCTGATGCATTTAAGAAGGGTACTTTAGAGAAGATAATAGCTCAAATGTTTAAGAAATATAAAACTACTGAGACATCTATTATGCTTGATAAATTAAAAGATCAAGGATTTAAGTATTCAACTTATTCTGGTATTACTATTGCGGCATCAGACGTTGTAACTAGTAAGCAAAAGGATCAAATTATAGCTAACTCAGAAGCTGAAGTTAAGAAAGTAACTAAACAATATCAAAGAGGTTTGATTACTGATAAAGAAAGATTTGATCTTGTAATTGGTATTTGGGATAAGGCAAAGAAAGATATTGAAAAAGAACTTGAAGCTTATGCAAAGAGTGAAGAATATGAAGATAACCCAATTTTCATAATGATGAACTCTAAGGCTCGTGGATCTATTTCTAACTTCGTACAGTTAGCTGGTATGCGTGGTACGATGGCTAAACCAAATGGTGAACCAGTAGAAATTCCTATTAAGTCATCATTTAGAGATGGATTAACAGTATCTGAATTCTTCTTATCTACACATGGTGCTAGAAAAGGTAGTGCTGATACCGCTCTTAAAACTGCAGACTCTGGTTATATGACAAGAAGACTTGTTGATGTAGCACAAGATTTAATCGTTAGAGAAGAAGATTGTGGTACTACTGAAGGTGTTAAAGTATCTGCATTTAGAGATGAAAAGAATGGTATTATTGAACCATTATACGATAGAATTTTAGGAAGATACACTAATAAAAAAGTAATCGATCCTAATACTAAAGAAGTTATCGTTGATAAAAATGAATATATTACTGAAAATATAGCAGATAAGATTATAGCTGCTGGTATTGAAGAATTAGAAATTAGAACAGTACTTACATGTAGAACTGATCATGGTGTATGTTGTAAGTGTTATGGTAGAAACTTAGCTACAGGTAATATTGTTGAGATTGGTGAAGCTGTTGGTACAATGGGTGCTCAATCTATTGGTGAACCAGGTACACAGTTAACCATGAGAACATTCCATACAGGTGGTGTTGCTGGTGGAGACGATATCACACAAGGTCTTCCTCGTGTTGAAGAATTGTTTGAAGCTAGAACTCCTAAAGGAAAAGCTCTTATAGCTGAAATTGATGGTGTTGTATCTAAGATTGAGGATCAAAAGGGTAGAACTAAGATATATATTAAAAATGCTAATGAAGTTAGAGAACATTTATCAGCATATGGTGCTAAACTTAGAGTTGAAAAAGGCGATAAGGTAGTAGCTGGTGATAGATTAACTGAAGGTAATATTAGCCCTAAGGAATTATTAGCAGTAACTGATCCTAATACTGTTCAACAATACATTTTGAAAGAAGTACAAAAGGTATATCGTTCACAAGGTGTTGATATTAATGATAAACACGTTGAACTTATTGCTAAGAGAATGATTTCTCAAATTAGAATTATGGATTCTGGTGATACTAATTTATTACCAAGTACAGTAGTTTCAATTAATAAATTTACTGAAGGTAATAGAGACGTTATTTTACAAGGCAAGAAGCCTGCTATTGGACAACCTATCTTACTTGGTATTACTAAATCTTCACTTCAAACTGATTCATTCTTAGCATCAGCTTCATTCCAAGAGACTACAAGAATTCTTACTGAGGCTGCAGTTAAAGGAAAAGTAGATAATTTACATGGATTAAAAGAAAATGTTATTATTGGTAAACTTATTCCTGCTGGTACAGGTGCTAAGGAATATATGGATATTGGTTATACATTAGAGAAAGAATTCTTTGATGATGAACCATCTGAAGTATTAGAAGAAAAATTCTTAGATTAATGATATAAGCTAGTATAGTGATATACTGGCTTTTTCTTTGTTTATTTATAGAAATATGCTATAATATAAGTGTTATTTGGAGGTGTAATAATGGCTACTAGTGGTAATAGAGGTAAATTTACTGAAAGGCTTAGGGATATAAGACTAGGTCGTAGTAAAAAGAATACACAAAGAGAGATTGAAGATAGTGAGGTTATTTATAAGAATTTTCTTAAAGTAGTGGCTGCTATTCCTTTAATGGTGTATGATTCAGTGATTAACAATGATGAAGAAAAAGTGTCTAGTAAAGGAAATGTTACGCTTGATAATGAGAAACAATTTATAAATAAAGAAAAGATAATTCATGAGGGAAATCTCTCAGTACAAGGAATGGGTAATTTATATATTCCTAAGAAGAATATTAATAGATATAGTAATACTAGAAGTTATGCTGATAAGAGGAATGAAGTAGAGAAAATAGATGTTTCTTTAATTAAGAAAGAGCAAAGTAAATTATTAAATAATGATATTAATAATGAAAATATTCAAAATAAAGTGTCAAAAGAAAATGATTTAGAAGAAGCTAGGAAACTAGAGAAAAGAATAATAGATTTAATTAAAAAGAATTTGATTAAGACGGTTAATGAATTAGAAATATTACAAAGTGAATTATATATTTTAAGTGAAGTTAACGGTGATGATACTAAACTAAGAGAATGTCAAAAAACAGTTGATGAAGTTAAAAAGATGCTTTGTAAAATAGACAAGTTGAAGAAGAAATATGACTTTTTAAGAGATAATTATGATTTTGAATATTTGTTAGAAATAGATGATAATAATTTAGTAGATGATATTATTGAACTTAAAGATAAATTTTCTAATAATCAAATAAAGGCTACTGTAGAAGATTATAAATTATTAGACGTATATAAATATTTATATTTGAGAATAGATAAGTTACAAGAAGAGACTTATTCTTTTGAGAAAGAAAAAGAAGAACAAGTAGAAAAATTAAAGGAAAGAGATATTAATTTTGATAAGTTAAAGGCTGATGTGTATAATATTGATAGAGCAAATGATGACTATAATAGATTTGTGATGGATCAGCAAAAGAATTTAGATGAATTAAATGAAAAAGTAGGGAAGATTACTTCTAGAGAAGATGTATCATATCGTTTAAAAGGATTTGGACAATTCTTGATGGGATCGTTTAGATATGTTGGACTTTTGATGCTTAATCCTTTAAAGGGAGTTATTCCTTCAATTGCTACGGAGACTCTTGTTACTAAGAATGTTGTTAGTAATTTATATAAAAATATGAAATGGGAAGAAACTAAAAGGATGGTATATGAAGCAATAGATTATTCTAGTGAAATAAAGAATGCTATTAATGATCTTGATTATACTGATAAAATAGTAGCTAGTACTTTAGAAGATATAGTTAAATTAAAAATTAAATATAATGAAGAATTTAAGAAATATCAAGGGGATTTCTATGAATATGAACAAGTCATAGCTAAAATTAATGATATGGAAAATAAAATACTTGGTAATAAAATTAAAGTAGAAATAATGAAGAAGAAAATGTTAGAAAAAGAAAGAGCTAATGTTAAAAAATTACAATTAGTTAAAGATATGAATAAAAAGGCTGCTTAAATAATAATTTTATAAACTCTCTAGTATATTTGAACTAAACTCCGTTTCTTGGACATAAGAGAAACGGAGTTCATATCACATTTAGGGAGTTTTTCTATGGAAAAATAGATAATTTTTTAAGATATATATAGGAAAATTCTTGAATAGATAATAATTTTATGTTATAATGACTTTAATAATAGGAGTGTAGGTATAGAGAATGATATCTTTATACTTGCGAGGAGGAAATTATGATAGAAAGTAAAAATATAAAAGTTATTGATGAACATAATATTGATCGTACTGCTAATAAGATTTGTGTAGTAGATGTTGATGGTAGTGATTATATTATTTATTCAATAGAGAGAGATAGTGATAATGATAATATTTTTGTATCTAAATTATTAAGTAATATTAATGGTACTAGTAATATGATTAATATTGAAGACTCTATGGAAAAAGAAAAGATGGCTTCTTTGGTTAAGGAACTTATTAAATATGCTGTTGATACAGAGAAAGATAGATTAGATACTAGGGAGATTATTTTAGCTAGTGGTAAGAAAATAAGTTTTGTATCTAAAAATATCGATAAGAAAGAACAAAATATTAATGTTCAAAAAACATATATTACTACTGTTAAGAAAGCTGTTACTAAAGTAACGGAAGATTTTTATGATATTAAGGAAGAAGTAAAGGTAGAAGAGCCTGTTAGTGATATTTTTCCTACTAATGATATTCCAAAAGAAACTCATGAAGATATATTGCCTGATATAATTCCTAATATTGTTCCTCCAGTAGAGAGTCCAGTTGTAGAGGCTCCTAAAGTAGAAGAACCTAAGGTAGAAGTTCCTAGTGAAGTAACTCCTGAAATACCTAGTATAAATATTCCTAATACGGAAGAAAAAAAGATGGAAACACCATCATCAATTGAAATTAAGCCAGTTAGTGAGAGAACTGTTAATGATATTCAAAGTACACCAGTAACGGAACCAGTGGCTATTTTACCAACACCTGAACCTGTTGAAAAGCCAGTAGAGGTTTCAATACCAGTTACTCCAGTTATACCTACACCAGCTGTTCCTCCTATGCCTGAAACAGTAAGTGCTCCAGTAGTAGAGAGTCCAGTTGTTTCTACACCAATACAAACACCAGTAGAGAAAAAAGAAAATGTACTAGTATTTGATGGTTCAAAAGAATCTAATCTAAATGAGGCTTTAGGAGAAGTAAGTAATGATAAGACAGTTCTTACACAAAATGTTGAACCTATTAGAGAGTTTGGAGTAGATGAAGTTAAATCAGTAGAGAAGAGTGAACCAGTAGTTAATACTACTCAAACAAATACTAATGGTAAAATGGCAGGATTTGCTAATAATAAATTCTTTATGGTTATAGCAATTTTATTCTTTGTATCAGCTTGTGTTTTCTTAGGATATGAAGCATTTAAATATTTTAGTTTAGTAAAATAATAATATGTAATATAAAAACTACTTAGTAGATATATACTGAGTAGTTTTTCTTTTTAATATATTAATCATCAGTGATTTTATTTCTTTGGGAATAGATGCATCCACAATAGTTTTGTCGATAGAGATTATATTTTTTTGATAGTTCAATTGATTTTTTGTAGCCATCTTCTTTTTTGAAGTCGGAATAGAGCCATTTGATTTGATATTTATCACTTAGTGAAGCTCCTATTTCGTTAATTTGGGTGGCATTTTTGTATGGGCTAACGGTTAGGGTGGTGCAAAAATAATCGTAATTATGTTCTTTAGCTAGTTTAGCAGTTTTCTCTAGTCTTAATTTAAAGCATATTGGGCATCTAGCGCCTCTCTCAGGGCAGTTTTCGTATCCTTTGATTAATTCCTCATAAACGTCGTTATCGTAGTCACAATCGAGATAATCAAGTTTATTAGGGGTATTTAATTCATTTATTAATTTTATTTGTTCTTGTTTTCTTTTCTCATATTCTTCTTTTGGATATATATTAGGATTATAATATAATACAGTTATATTAAAATATGGAGCAAGGTATGTAATAACATGAGAACTACAAGGAGCACAACAACTATGTAAGAGAATCTTTTTAGGAGTAGTAATTTTAGCTAATTCTTCTTTACATAGTATTTGAATTGATTTGTTCATTTATATCACCAGGTGATATTATACCACTTACTTGGAAAAAATGCTATCTATATTAATATTATAATTATTATTAACTAGGTTATCGATAATGATATTTTCTAAATGATTTTTAATTATTTTATCTATTTTTCTAGCTCCATATTCTTGATAATGAGATTCGTTTAGGATTTCTTCAAGAATATTTTTTGACATGGTGATATTAGTATTAGGAAAGTTGTTTTCTAGATTGTGTAATTTTTGATTAATTATTTTTTCTATATCTTGTTTATTTAGGTTATTGAATTTAATTATTTCATCGATTCTATTGAGGAATGCAATATTAAAGTTATCTTTTAATTCTTCACTGATAGATGATTTACTTGTATTGAAGCCAATATTAGCTTTGTTTTTACCAATATTTGAGGTCATGATAATGATATTGTTTTTGAAGCATATTTGATTATTTTTAGCATCGGTGATGAGGCCGTCTTCAAGGATTTGATAGAAGAGATTAATTATTTTAGGATGAGCTTTATCTATTTCATCAAGGATTATGGTGGCATTAGGATGATCTTTTATTTGACTTAGGGCATATTTGTTATCATCATATCCTACATATCCGGCAGTTGAACCAATAAATTTACTGATGGCAGTACTGTCGGAGTATTCGGACATATCAAGTTTAATTACTTTTTGGTTGGAAATTAGTTCTCCGAAGATGGTAGCTAGTTTTGTCTTGCCGGTACCAGATGATCCACTAAAGAGAAGAGAGAGACATTTATTGTCTTTGTATCCTAGTTTAATTCTCTTAGCTAGATTTACTAGTTTACTAATGGCTTCTTCTTGTCCGATGATATTTTCTTTTAGTTTATTTTCAAGGATTTCAATATCTTTTTTATTATCTTTAATTATTTCATATACGGGGATATGAGCTTTACTACTGATAACGGTAGCAATATCTTTTTCAGTGACAGTAGTAGGTTCATTATTTATAGTTATATTGTTTTTATATTCTGTTTCTTTAATTTTATATTCATAGGCTTTTTTAATATTATTTTCTTTTATATATAATTCTTTTTTGTCTCTTATTTGCTTTAGATTGGTTTGTAATTTGATGATATTTTCGTTACCTTTAATGTTAACTTTACTGCATACTTCATCAAGAACGTCAATTTGTTTATCAGGACGAAAACGATTATATAGATATTTATCACTTAGGGAGAGTATTTTGTCAATAATGGGGTCTGTTATGATGACGTTATGGTATTCTTCATAGAGGGGTTTTAGTTTGTTTAATATTTCTCTAGTTTGTTCGATGGAAGGCTCTTCGATAGTGATATTTTGAAATCTTCTTTCTAAGGCTTTATCTTTTTCAAAATGTTTTTTGTATTCATCAGTGGTGGTGGCGCCAATGCATCTTATTTTTCCGCGGGCAAGGGCTGGTTTTAGGATATTTGAAGCATCAATGGCTCCTTCGGCTCCGCCAGCTCCGATAAGGGTGTGTATTTCATCGATAAAGAGAATGATATGGGGATTATTTTCTACTTCAGTGATAATTTTTTTCATACGTTCTTCAAATTCACCACGGTATTTTGTACCGGCAACAGCACTGGCCATATCAAGGGAAATAATTTGTTTGTTTTGTAGTTTAGGTGGTACTTTTCCTTCTTCGATAAGGAGTGCTAGTCCTTCGATGATGGCAGTTTTACCAACGCCGGGAGCTCCTAGTAAGAGAGGATTGTTTTTGGTACGGCGGCATAGTATTTCTTCAATTTTCTTTATTTCTTCATCACGGCCGATAACGGGATCCAATTCATTATTTTTAGCTAGAGTATTAATATTAGTGCCTAGTTCTTCGATTAGGAGATGACTTTCTTTTGTACTGGGACTATTGAATATTTTTTCAGTAAATTCATCATATATGTTATCTAGATCTAGGTTCATACTCATAAATAGGCGGATAGCAATACCTTCACCGACATCTAAGAGTCCTGCAAAGAGATGATTTATAGTAACAACGCCATTATTATTATCTTTACTATCCATGATGGCATTTTCAATTACTTTTTTTAAGAGGGGTGTATAAAGAAAAAATTCACTTTTTTTGCTACCTTTTCCAATTACATTAATTATTTCTTTTTTGAATTTTTGATAAGTTAAATTATATTTAGATAATCTTTCAGTTAATTCATTTTTGGTATGGAGAATGGCTAATACTAAGTGTTCTGTACCGACATATGGATGCTTTAATTCTAACATTTCTAGTTTTGCTTTAGTTAATATTTCTTGTGCTTCTTCATTAAAATTGCTTATCATTTTATCACCTTTCATCTTCATTCTATGAATATTATGGTTTATTAATGAATAATTAAAACATAAAAAAAGCAACTAATTTTTTAATTTATTAATTGCTTCATTATAATCATTTTGTTTTGTGATATAGCTTCCTACTACAGCGATATCGGTATAGGGTTCTATGAGTTTAATATTGCTATCTTTGATTCCTCCGTCTACTTCGATAAGGATACTTGGATATTTTGTTTTTAGTTTTTGGATTCTAGTGATGGTTTCAGGAATAAATTCTTGTCCTCCGAAACCTGGTTCGACACTCATGACGAGTATCATATCGATAGTATTTATATAGGGAATAAGTTCTTCAAGGTTTGTTTTTGGTTTGATAGCAAGGCAAACTTTATATGATCTTTTTTTAATAATATTTATTATGTTTTTGATATCTTGATTTATTTCTATGTGAATAGTTACTGATGAAATGTTCTTGCTAGTTAAATTATTGATATATAATAGGGGGTCTTCTACCATGAGATGAAGGTCTATTGGTTTTTGACTTAGGTCAGCTAGATGGTTTATTTCAGTTATAGTGAACTGGGTATTGGGAACAAATTTACCATCCATTACATCAATGTGTAGGTAGTCACTATTAGTTTGATTTAATTTTGTAACAGCTTCTTCTCTATTAGTAGTAGCAAGAATTGATGTGGATATTTTTATCATATAATCACCTATTTATAAAGCTTAGATAATTTTTATATCTGCTTTCTAATATTTCTTTATTTTTAACTAGTTCAATGACATGGCAGCCATCTTCAGTACGATGGAGACAGTCTTGATATTTACAGTATTCTAGGTTATCAAACATTTCTTTCATGTTGTCACGAATATCAATATTGGTCATATCATAGAAATCTATTTTAGAGAATCCTGGGGTGTCTACAATGTAGGTATTGTGAGTATGAAATATTTCAGTGTGTCTAGTAGTGTGTTTGCCTCTGCCAAGAGCATATGATATTTCATTAGTTTTTAGATTTAAGTCAGGATCTATTTTATTTATTAGAGTAGATTTACCTGCACCACTTTGTCCAGTAAAGACAACAGTTTTGTTTTGAATTTTATTTAGTAAATCAACAGGATCTGTGGATACGAGGTAACCAATATGTTGATAATAGTTTATATATGTTGATATTTCTTTTTTTTCTTCTTCATTTAACAAATCTAACTTAGAGAAATAGATGATAGGCTCAATATTATTATAGGAAATTATAGTGAGGGCTTTATCAAGTAAGTTAGTATCGAAATCAGGATTTTTAACACTGGTAACAATAATGGCTAAATCAATATTAGCAACACTTGGACGAATAAGAGAATTTTTACGAGGTTTTATATCAAGGATGTAGTTATTTTTTTCATCAAATTCAACGATATCTCCGACAAGAGGAGTAAGGTTATTTATCCTAAACTTACCACGAGGTTTACAGGTATATAGTTTATTGTTTGCTTCGACGGTGTAGTCGTTACTAATGTTTTTAATAATACGGCCTGTCATAAATCACTTCCTTATTTTGTTATGGGTTATCGGTATTAGTAGTATCATCATTTTTAGGTTCTTCACTTTTGATAGTAGCGTTTATTGTGATCTTTTGGGTAACATTACTTAGAATACGATCTCCAGCTTTTCTAGATTGATCAGTAATGGTAGCACTAGAATAGTTATTGTATTCACTTTCAGGAATAGTAGCTCCAGTACTGTCTTGGACGATGAAGGTTAGTTTGTATTCTTCGGCAAAGGCGATAAAATCACTGAGGCTCCAACCTTCACTTACCATATCAGGATATTCATCGACGATATTAGGAATGTAGAGAGTGATAGTGTCACCAGCTTCGATTACTTGTTTTTCTTCTCCTTCAACATATTTTGGATTTTGATCAATGATGATATTTTCTTTATCTTTATATTTTTCTTTATCTTCAACGTCTTTTTTCTCAATAAGGACATTGATTTTTAATAATTCTAATTTAGCTTTTACTTCGGTATAATTTTTACCGGTATAGTCTTCAAGATATGAATAGTTTCCACCGATAGACTCAATAATGGTAATGGTGTCACCTTTTTTTCTGGTAGAGCCAGCTTTTGGACTAGTTTTGATTACTTTTCCGGCTTCAATTTCTTCACTGTTTTTGGTTTCAGTGGTATAGGTAAAGCCATTATCTTTTAGAATTTGGATAGCTTGTTCAAGAGTTAAGCTTTCTACGTTAGGTACAACGACATCTTTTACTTCTTTGGTAGTTATTAGCCAAAAGACTCCAAGACTTATTAATAGTAATAAGAAGAATGTTGATAAGATAATGATAAGAGTATTTCTTTTCTTAGGTTCTTCAAAATATTCTTCGAGAGGATCTTCATCGCTATCTTTATCATCACTGTTTTCGTTAGGTATTTCGGTTACTAATTCTTCAGTGTCTTCAAGGTCTTCATCGCTATCTTTTGGTTTTTCAACTTTCTTTTTAGGTTTTGTCACTGGTGGAGTGGTAGGTGTATCACTATCTATATCATTTTCAGGATATTCAAAGGTTATCTTTTTATCGTTAGCATGTTCTTCAGTTAGGCACGTTACAAGATCATCATGCATTTCTCTAGCAGAATCATATCTGTTTCGAGGATTTTTGGCAGTAGCTTTCATAAGAATATTTTCTACTGATTGGGGAATAGATGGATCTTGTTTACGAATACTAGGAATTTTATCTTTCATGTGTTTTAGAGCTATTTCTACGGCATTGTCTCCTTTGAAGGGAACGGTACCAGTTAATAGTTCATACATGAGTATTCCCATTGAATAGATATCGCTTTTGACGGTGGCTCCTTTTCCACTAGCTTGTTCAGGTGGTAAGTAGTGGACACTACCCATAACGGAATTGGTTTGAGTTAGCTGAGTGGCATTTAGTGCCATGGCTATACCAAAGTCAGTTATTTTGATGCGGCCATCATCTTGGATCATAATGTTTTGTGGTTTTATATCACGGTGAATGATATATGATTCGTGTGCATGAGCGATACCATCAGTTAGCTGGGTCATGATATCAATGACTTCAGTTAGGGTAAGGGATTCACGCTTTTTTAGGAGTTGTTTTAGGGTTTTTCCTTCAATGTACTCCATAACGATATAGTATTCACCATCTTCTTCGCCAACGTCATATACTTCGACGATATTTGGATGTGATAGATTAGATACGGATAAAGCTTCTCTTTGGAAACGACGAATGAAACGATCGTCTGATGAGAGGTCACCACGTAGTACTTTAACGGCTACTTTACGATCGAGTATTTTGTCGTTGGCAAGATAAACATTTGCCATACCACCTTCGCCAATTGATTTAACAATTTCATATCGATTGTTAATTTTTTGCCCCTTTGATAACATTACTGTTCACCACTTTCTTTTTTTAGGTATGCGATAGAGATATTGTCGGTACCGCCACGAGAGTTAGCCTTTCTAATTAGTTTAATAACGGCTTCTTCAACTTCAAGATCGCTATTTAATATTTTTTCTATTTGTTCTTCAGTTAACATATTAGTTAATCCATCACTACAGAGAAATAAGCCTTTTACGGAAGTATCGACATCAAAAATATCAATATCGATAGGGTTATTTGCTCCGAGAGCACGAGTTAGAAGATTTTTGCCGGGATGATTTTTGGCTGTTTCTTCAGTGAGACGGCCATTATTTAATAACATAGATACATAGGTGTGATCTTTAGTAACTTTATGTAATACGTTATTTTTTATGACATATCCGGAACTATCTCCAATATTTCCATATAATATATAATCTTCAGTTTTGATTGCTATGACAAGAGTAGTACCTAAGCCTTTGCTTTCGGGATGCTCTTTAGCGTAAGCAAATATTTCATCATTTATTTCTTTTACGATTAATCTTAGCCATTCGATAGCATCTTCTTTTGTTCCTAATGTATCTAGTTTGTAGAAACTATCACGGATATGGTTGATAGCGATCATTGAAGCAACTTCTCCGGCTTTATGACCACCCATGCCATCAGCTATTGCTAAGACAAATTCTTTTTTATCATTATTTATAATAGTGACACTGTCTTCGTTATGTGATCTAACTTTTCCAGGGTCAGTAAAATAGAATGTTTGCATTGTTTACCTCCTATAAAGATTTAGCTCTTAGTTGTCCGCAAGCGGCGTCAACATTTCCTCCAAATTCTTTTCTTATTGTTACGTTTATTCCACTTTTCTTAAGTATATCATAAAATGCTAAAATTTGCACCTTTTTTGAGCGTTTAAATTCAATATTTTCGGTTTCGTTGTAAGGTATTAAGTTGACATAGCAATTCATATTTTTTAAGAGATTTGCTAGTTCTTTGGCGCATTCTAGGGAATCGTTTACATTTTCTAACATAATATATTCAAAAGTAACTCTTCTATTGGTTGTTTTTAGATATTTTTTGATAGTAGTCATTAATTCTTCTAGAGGGTAGGCTTTACTGATAGGCATAATTTTATTTCTAATGGTATCATTAGGAGCATGGAGTGATATGGCTAGATTTACTTGATTAAAATCTTCCATGAATTTGTTTATTCCTGGTACGACGCCACATGTTGATACGGTTATGTGTCTTGATCCTAAGTCAATTCCTTTATTTGAAGTGATGATACGGATAAAGTCCATAACATTATCATAGTTATCGAATGGTTCTCCGATACCCATTACTACTACATGGGTGATACGTTTACCAATATCTTTTTCTATTAAAAGAAGTTGTTCTACTATTTCGTATGGTTCAAGATTACGTACTTTTTTGAGACGGCCACTTTCACAAAAACGGCAGCCCATATTACAGCCAACTTGTGATGAGACACAGATACTGATACCGTAATTATGATACATAAGAACGGATTCTATTTTATTACCATCAGTTAGTTCAAAGAGATATTTAGCAACGTCAGTATCTTCTTGTTTGGTGACTAGTTTAATAAATGAGAAGTCAAAATCCTCTTTTAACTTGTTACGTACTTCTTTACTAATATTAGTCATATTATCAACATTATACATACGCTTTTTATATAAGTAATCATATACTTGAGTAGCACGATATTTTTTTTCATTTATGTTTTTAAAATATTCCTCAAGAGAGGGATAAGAAATACTAAAAATATTTTTCATAATATATTCCTTTCATATAAATAATTATACCAAATTTGTCTATTATTTTAAAGATATATATATTTACAAAATGATTAATAGTTGTTAAAATGTAAATAGAAGGGAATGTTATAGATGAAAGAAGAGCTTAGAAAGATACCAAAAAAGAATTATGTGATACTTGGGGTAGTAATATTAGTTAGTTTACTGATAGTATATTATTTATATATGTGGTTTACAGCGTATAAGTCTACTAAGGAGGGAGAGGTAATACTAGATAAGTATATGACAGTTATTAATTATAATGAACTAGATGATTATTTAGTAGAAAATCCTGATGGAATTATATATGTAGGAATACTTAATGATGAAGATATTACTAAGTTTGAGAAAAAATTTAAGAATAGTATAAAGAATAATAAGATAAATAAAGAAGTGTTATATTTGAATATTACGGATGAACTTAATAGTGGGAAGAAGATTAGCGAGATGAAGGATAAGTATACTGTTAATTATGCAAATATAACGGATGTTCCTAATATAATGGTTTTTGAAGATGGGAAGATAAAGACTATTTATAGTATTAGAGATAATGGGTATGATGTGCAAAAGGTAGAAAAATTTATTAATGATATAAAGCTTGTTAATGGGGGAGAGATAGATGATTAATGTAGTGTTATTTGAGCCGGAGATACCAGAGAATACAGGAAATATTATGCGTACTTGTGCTGGTACAGGAGCAAAATTACATTTAATTAGACCACTTGGGTTTGCCCTAAATGAAGGAATAGTTAAGAGAAGTGCAGTTAATTATATGGATAAAGTTAATTATACTTTGTATGATGACTTTGATGATTTTGTGGAGAAGAATCCTGGAGAATATTATTTTTTTACAAGGTATGGAAAGAAGCCACATAGTGAGATAGATTTTACTGATAAGAGTAAGAATATATATTTGATATTTGGTAAAGAGAGCACAGGGATACCTAAAGAGATACTAAGGAAGTATTTGGATAGATGTATTAGGATACCTTGCTCTGATGATATTAGATGCTTAAATGTTTCTAATTGTGTAGCAATAGCAGTATATGAAGTACTTAGACAACAAGATTATAATGATTTACTTAGATATGAGCCTTTTAAAGGAGAAGATTGGTTATTGGAAGACTAATCTTTTTTTCATTGATAAAAAGATAAAATAATGATATAATTTTTTTAGAGGAGAAAGATATGGATTATAAACTTGGAAGTATTGTGATAATGAAAAAAGAACATCCATGTAAGACTAATAGATTTGAAATAGTTAGAGTGGGTGCTGATATAAAGATTAAGTGTTTGAATTGTGGTAGAGTAGTAATGATGCCACGTGTAGAATTTAATAAAAAGATTAAGAAGGTGGAATGTTATGAAAAAGAAGGAAGTTAGGTTACATCCGGCTCTTTTGCTATTTATTTTAACGATAATTATAATGGTAGTTAGTAGTGTTGGTAATATTTTAAACTTGGAGACTACTTATTATAATGTTAATAGTGTGACAGGAGATTTGGAGACTCAGGTAGTAACAATTAATAATTTATTTAATAGAACAGGACTTCAGTACTTGGTTAGTAATATGATAAATAATTTTATTAATTTTGCTCCTTTAGGTACTTTGATAGTGGGCCTTATGGGAGTAGGAGTTGCTTATAAGTCAGGATTTTTAAATTCTTTCTTTAAGATGATTACTAAAGATAAACCTAGAAAATTATTTACTTTTTTAGTAGTTTTATTGGGAGTAATTAGTTCAATGTTTTATGAAGCTGCTTATGTTATTTTGATTCCTTTGGCTGCTATATTATTTATGAATTTAGGACGTCATCCTTCTGCAGGAATATGTGCTGCTTTTGCAGGTATTTCTTTTGGGTATGGTGCTAATATAGTAGCTAATGGGGTGGATAATACGTTAATTACTTATACGCAGAATGCTACTAAGATATTGGATCAAAATTATGTAGTTAGTTTACATGGTAATATTATATTTATGATATTTGCTACTTTACTTATAGCGTATTTGGGAATGGTTGTTACGGAGAAGTATGTGGTTCCTAAGTTAGGTAGATATACAATAGATGAAGAAGATAATATTGATTTGACTACAGAAGTATCAAAGAAAGAAAAGAAGGGTGTAGTGATGGCTTTATTGTCTACGCTTATTGTAGTTTTGATACTAGTATATTGTATTACTCCAGGGTTACCTTTTTCGGGATTATTTCTTAATTTGAAAGAAAAGACTTATGTAGCACAATTATTTGGAGATGGTTCTTATTTTAGACAAGGATCAGTACTTATATTTGCAGTATTGTTAGCTTTTGCAGGACTTATATATGGACTTAGAGTAAAGACAATAAAAAATAATAAAGATATTATGAACTGTATGAGTTATTATTTGAAAGGATTTTCTTCACTATTAGTTTTGATATTTTTTGCTGCACAGTTTTGTTTGATATTTAAGGAAACTAATATTGGAGTATTTATAGTGGTATCTTTGTCAGAGATGCTTGGTAATATGCAATTAACGGGAATTGTACTAATAATATTTACATTTATAATTATAGCTATAAGTACATTCTTTGTACCAGCTTTAGGAACAAAATGGGCAATATTATCTCCGGTAATTGTACCTATGTTTATGCAAAGTTCATTTACTCCAGAATTTTCTCAAGCAGTATTTAGAGCTGCTGATAGTTCAGTAAAAGGAATTACGCCATTATTTACTTATTTTGTTATATTGATAGGTTTTTTACAAATATATAATAGTAAGAAGAAAGATATTATTACTTTAACTGATGCGATGAGTTTGATGGTTCCTTATACTATTGCATTCTCTATACTATGGTTTTTGATAATTATAGGATTTTATATTATAGGGTTACCTTTAGGGCTTAATACAGGAGTAATGTTATAGGAGACGTTTATAAAGATTTAATGATATGATGAAGCAATAATTCTTTATTAAATATAGTTTAGATATTATTGTTTTATATAATTAAACATTAGATAATTCTTAAATCTATTCCATACTAGAAATGTTATTTATAATTGACTGAAACAATCTTAGAAATAGGGTTGTTTTTTCTTGTTAAATTACATGATATTTGTTATAATATGTAGTTGAAAGAAGTGATATAGATGAGTTTAACAGCAGGAATAGTAGGACTTCCTAATGTAGGGAAATCAACTTTATTTAATGCGATTACGAAGAAGAATATATTAGCTGCTAATTATCCATTTGCTACGATTGATCCAAATGTTGGAGTAGTGGTTGTACCTGATAAGAGAGTAGAAGTATTGGAAGAAATGTATATACCAGAGAGAGTTGTACCAACGACCTATGAATTTACGGATATTGCTGGTCTTGTGAAAGGTGCTTCAACAGGTGAAGGGTTAGGAAATAAATTCTTATCACATATTAGAGAAGTAGATGCAGTGGTAGAGGTAGTAAGATGCTTTGATGATAAGAATATTATTCATGTAGATAATAGTGTTGATCCAATTAGAGATATTGAAGTTATAAATGTAGAACTTATTATGTCGGATTTGGAAATAATTGATGGAAGAATTAATCGTATTGGTAAAAAAGCAGAGATGACTAAGGATAAGAAAGAACTATTAGAAATTAATACTCTTAAGAAGATAAAGACTAATTTGGAACAAAATATACCAGTAAGAAAGATAGATTTAGATGAAGATGAATTAGAAGTAATTAAATCATTTAATTTAATAACATTAAAGCCTATTATATATGTTGCTAATGTTAGTGAAGAGGATATTCTTAATGGAGGAAATGACTACTACAAGAGAGTGTGTGAATATGCGAAGAATGAAAATAGTGAAGTAGTTATGATATGTGCTAAGATAGAGAGCGAGTTAGCGGAGTTAAATGATGATGATAAGAAGGCTTTCTTGAATGAACTTGGCATTGCTGAGTCAGGACTTGATCAACTTATTAAGAAGACATATTCATTACTTGGACTTGCGACATTCTTTACAGCAGGAAGTGATGAAGTAAAGGCATGGACTTTTAGAAAGGGGATGAAGGCTCCTCAATGTGCAGGTATTATTCATACTGATTTTGAGAGAGGATTTATTCGTGCAGAAGTAATGTCTTATGATGATCTAGTTAAATATGGATCAGAAAAGGACGTTAAAGATAATGGAAAAATGAGACTTGAAGGAAAAGAATATTTGATGCAGGACGGAGATATTTGTTATTTTAGATTTAATGTGTAATATCATTAAGTCTTTTTCTTTTAAAATGATAATTAGTATGATATAATTTTAATATAAATATAAGGAGGGAGGTGTTTTATGAGACAACCGGATAGAAAAGAAATCAAAAAACAGGCAAGAGAGAAGATTGAAGGAAATATTTGGAATATATGGAAGCCTTTGCTTGTATCTAGTATTATACTAGTAATAGTAAGTACTATTATATCAACATTGTTTTCTAAGGAGATAGATTGTAGTTTTCAGTATCAAGATTTAGCTAGCTGGCTTGGATTAAGTGAAAGTTATTTTGAGGGAATGAAATGTACAGAGACTAGTATGCTTGGACAATTGCTTGATTTTGTTATAACATATTTAGGAGCAGTTATGGGGATTGGTATTACCTACTATATATTGAAGTTAGTTAGAGGAGAAGAATTCCAGTTAAGTGATATTTTTAAATACTTTAAAGAGAACTTATGGTTATGTGTACTTACGGCATTCTTAGTATCTTTATTTATTACATTGTGGTCACTATTATTAGTTATTCCTGGTATAATAGCAGCATTTGGATACTCTATGTGGAAATATATTATAGCTGATATGAAGGGTACTGATAAGAATATTAGAGCTATGGATGTTATTGATAATAGTAAAGAGTTGATGCGTGGACACAAATGGAATTTGTTTGTATTTGATCTTAGTTTCATTTTATGGTTCTTCTTATGCATAATTACTTTTGGTTTAGCTTGTATATATGTAGTGCCTTATATTAATGCTGCTAATGCATTATACTATGAAGAAATCAAGAAAATTCAAGGATAAGTGGTTATACCACTTTTTCTTTTGATTTAATATTATTAGACTTTATTTTATGTAATAATTTTGATATACTTAAAGAGGAGGATACTTATATGAATAGAGAAAAAATAGAAGAATATTATAAGTGGGATTTGAGTAGTATTTTTAGTAGTCGTGAAGATCTTTATGAAGAGATGAATCAGGTGAAGGAGAAACTTACTGAGTTTGATAATTATAAGGATATTCAATATGATGAAGATAGTTTATATGAAGTATTAAAATTATATATGGAGGTATCTAGGAGAATAAGTAAACTGGAAGTATATGTTAGTTTGCTATGTGATGAAGATACTAGTATTAATAAGAATAGAGAATTAAAAGAAGAAGTAGATAATTTAAGTAGTGAATTTATTAAGAGGACTTATTTTATTGAGCCTAATATTCTTAAGTTAGATAAAGAAGAAGTAGATAAGTTAATTGATAAGAATGAAAAATTAGAGGAATATAAGAGATATATTGATAAAATGTTTAGATATAAGGAACATACTTTATCTGATAGTGAAGAGAAGTTATTGGCTGAATTATCAAAGACGTTTGGGAATAATTATGAGACATATGAGTTAATGAAAGACTCTGATATGGTATTTCCTAATTTTGTTGTAGATTATGAAGATTATGAGCTTGATAATAGTAAATATAGTATATATATTGAAGATGATAATAGGGAAGTAAGAAAAGCTGCTTTTGAAGATATGTATGAGACATTTAAACAATATAAGAATGTATATGGTAATTTAATTACTGCTAATATTAAAGAAGAAGTTGCTATTAGTAGGATTAAGAAATATAAGAGTGCTCTTGAAGCAACAATGTATCATGATGAATTAGATACTAGGATATATGATAATTTAATTGCTACTATTAATGAGAGAATGAATGTACTTCATAAATATTATGAACTTAAGAAGAAAGTACTTGGAGTAAGCGAATTACATTTATATGATGTGTATGCTAATTTGATTAATGAAGATAGAAAAGAATATGATTTTGAGAGTTCTAAAGAGACAGTGCTTGAAGCACTTAGTATCTTAGGAGAAGAATATACTAGTATAGTTAAGAAAGGTATTCAAGATAGATGGATTGATGTGTATCCTAATAAAGGAAAAAGAACTGGGGGATATTCATCAGGAAGCTATGATACTAATCCATATGTGCTTTTGAATTATCAGGATAAATATGATGATATGTCAACGCTTGCTCATGAGTTGGGTCACTCTATGCATAGTTATTATACGAGACATAATAATCCTTATCAGTATGGTCATTATTCAATTTTTGTAGCGGAAGTAGCTTCTACGGTTAATGAACTTATATTAGCTAAACATGTTATTAAAAATAGTAATAATAAGAATGAGAAAATGTTTATTTTGAATAGACTTATGGAGTTATTTAGAGCTACGATATATAGACAAACAATGTTTGCAGAGTTTGAGAAAAAGATATATCAAATGATTGAAGAGGATAAGCCAGTTAGTGCAGATATACTTAGTGATGAATATTATAAATTAAATGAAATATATTTTGGTAAGGAAGTATATATAGATGATTATATTAGATATGAATGGGAAAGAATACCTCATTTCTACTATAACTTTTATGTTTATAAATATGCTACAGGATTGTCAGCAGCTTGCTATATAGTTAATGGATTACTTGATGGGACAATAAAGAAGGAAGACTATATTAGTTTTCTTAAATGTGGAGATAGTAAGAGTCCTCTTGAATCATTAAAGTTAGCAGGAGTAGACTTATCAAAACCTGAAGTAGTAGAGAAAGCTACAGAAATGTTTGCTGAGACAATTCATGAATTTGAAGAACTATATTTTAGTTAGAGGTGGTAGTAATGAAGTTTAAGAAGTATTTATATATATTATTATCTTTGATATATATGGATTTAATATTTAATTTTTTTGCATATGATAGCTATCTTAGAACATCAGTTATAAATATACTTTTATTTGCTGTAGTTAATGCTTTTGTTATACTATTTTTGACAAGTATATTTAGTAAAAAAGTTAATAAGATAATGACATATATTATTTATATCTTTTTATGGTTTTGGTATGGGCTATACTATGTATTTTATAAAGTATTTATAACACCATTTTCAATAGCTTTATTTAGGCAAAGTGATCAAACATTAAAGTTTGGTAAAAATATAATTATTTCTATATTACAAAATTGGTATATTTTATTATTATTCTTTATACCAGTAATATTACTTATAGTATTTAAAAAAAGATTTAGATATGATAGATATAATATTAGAGATATAGGTATACATTTTGGTTTATTTTTAGTAGCTATAGGATTATATGTAGGAAATATATATATTCAGAAGAGAGAAGTAGGAGGAATATATAATTTATATTTTGAGACTAATAATGTATCTTTAAATATAGAGAGATTGGGAGTGCCTGCTGCTACTTATTTAGATATATATAGATGCATATTTGGGATTAATGAAAAGATAGATTTAGTTAGTACGCCTGTTATTAAGAATGAAGATGATGAGATATTTGAATATAAAGATAATGTTATGGATATAGATTTTTCTAGAGGAGAAGGAAATATTGGTAAAATTAATACTTTTATGAAGAATGAAACTGGTAGTAAGCAAAATAAATATACGGGAATGTTTAAAGATATGAATTTGATATATATAGTAGCTGAGAGCTTTAATGAAATAGCAGTAAGAGAAGATCTGACTCCTACTTTATATAAATTAGTTCATGAAGGATTTGATTTTGAGAATTTTTATACTTCAAATAATTTATCGACGATAGGGGGAGAATTTCAAGCTTTAACGGGATTATATGCTGATAATACAATACTTAGTTCTTGGAGGGGAGGAAGAGCATATTATCCATATGGACTTGGTACAGTATTTAAAGGGCTTGGATATAACACTTATGCATATCATGATAATAGTGCCTTCTATCAAGATAGAAATGTATATTTAAAGAGTCAAGGATTAGATAATTATAAGGGTTGTTATAATGGACTTGAAAAGCTTATTAATTGTGAACAATGGCCACAGAGTGATGTGGAGATGATTAAGGCTACTGTAGGAGATTATATTAATAGTGATGAACCATTTCTTACTTATTATATGACAGTATCAGGACACTTTTATTATAATTATTCAGGTAATGCTATTGCTAAGAAGAATAAAGATTTGGTAGATGATTTAGATTATCCTGAAGAGATTAAGGGATATTTAGCTACACAAATGGAACTTGATAAGGCATTAGAGATACTAATGAATGAGTTAGATAAGGCAGGTAAACTTGATAATACAGTATTTGTTCTTTTAGCGGATCATTATCCATATAACTTGTCTATAGATCATATTAATATGTTATCTAGTTATGAGAGAGATAGTTTGATTGAAGCTAATAGTAATAATTTAATTATTTATAATAGTAAGATGAAGAGTGTTAAAGTAGATAAGGTAGGAATGAGTATTGACGTAATACCTACAGTATATAATTTATTTGGAATAGACTATGATTCAAGACTTATTATGGGAAAAGATATTCTAAGTACTAGTGAGGGAATAGCAATATTTAAAGATAAATCATGGGTTACTAATAAGGGTACTTATTATGCTTCTTCAGGTAAGTTTGTGGCTAAGATAGATGATGTGCCTGATGGATATGTTGATACTATTAACAGTATAGTTAGTAATAGAGTAGCTATTAGTAGAATGATAGTAGAAAATGATTATTATAGATATTTATTTAATAAATAGTAGTAATTAAGAAATAGAGCAAATATTTAGATAATAAGAAAAAGGGTTATGATTGTTCATAACCCTTTGCTAATACTTTATATAGTAATTACTTACTATTTTTTTTCATGCTTCTTGCTTCTCTAGCACTAGTTCTTATCTTTTTACCGTCAGCAGTAGTGATTGTTTGTAAATTAACTTTTTGAGTTCTCTTAGTTATTTTTAAACAGTTAGGTCTATTATTAACACTTTTTGCTTTTTTATTAGTTATTTTTGTTGCCATGTTATCCCTCCTCAAATTACAATTCATAATTTTACTATAAAAACCTGGGAATGTCAATTATTTTATAGTTTTTTGGTATTTTATAGTAGTATTTATAAGGCTTTTTTTAATAATAGGGGGATTTTAGAGTAATAAAATAATGATTATGAAGTTTATATTTGTTAGATAATTTTTTGTTGTATAGGAAAGTTCTTTTAATTTATATAAAAATATACAAAAACGCATTAACAAACATATGTTTATATCATATATTGATATTGCTAGGGGGAAAATGAATGTATAAGGCATATAAGTTTAGAATATATCCAGATATTAATCAAAAAAATATTGATTAGTAAAACTATGGATAAAATATTTTTATCAAGTAGATGAATATTATCCATCTAGTCAAATATGTAGTGTTTGTGATCATCAAAATAAAGTATATAAAGATTTAGGTAAAAGAACGTATAAATGTAATAATTGTGGAGTAACGATAGATAGGGATTTAAATGCAAGTATAAACATAATGTTTATGTATATAAAAAATTATTAATATCAAGATAGAACAAAATTTCTTTAAATTTAAGAAATAGATACGGTAGCGACTATCGGAATTTAAGTCTGTGGAGTGATTGGTTACAATCTCTAAGAAGCAGAAATTCATCACTGTGAGGTGATGAGAGCAAATTTATTTGCTTTTGTTCTGATAAAGATGAAGTAATATTTTAGATAGATATGGAAAAATAGAAAAAAACTTGCTTTATTTAGAATTTTTGATATAATATTGTGTGCTTTTTAAAGGGGGAAAATTATGGATAAAAGGGACACTATAAATAAGTATTATAATGATAGTAAATCGTTTTATGTATATTTATTGAGTAGATTGTATGGTGAGCCAAAACTAAAAGAGTATCTTACAGTAGACAATTTTAGTGTTGGGGCTTTACTGGGTACTGCTAGTACAATTTTATTATATGTTAAAGAAGATATTGTAGATAAACGAAAAGTTAATGGAAAGACTAGCCATGTTTCTAATATTGTATTTTCGGAATTAGAAAAGTCAGTAGAAAATATAGCTACTAAAGATGAGAATGGATATTTACTTGATGGTAAGAGATTTGCTAATGCAAGTTTAGTAGTGGCATTTGTTAGAAATGTTATGGCGCATGGATTATATATGATAGATTATAAACATAATAAGATTATTATTAAAGATGAAGATGGTACAATTTTAATTGGTATTAATGATTTTATAAAATTTGTTATGAATGGTACAGTTAGTAAAGTAGATGGTCTTTTTGATAATCAGAAGAGAAAATGTAGGGTAATTAATGAGAATTTACAACCTAATAGGATGAAGCCTCTTTCTAATGTGCGAGAATTAGAAAATATGATTAAGAATTTTTCAGTACTAGATTTTATAGCTAAGAAGAAAGATGGAAATTATATTCCTTATAATGTATCAGTAGAGATTAGTGAGACTTTTAGTAAAGTTTCTGGAATAGATGATTTAAAAGAACTTGTTAAATTAAAGAATAAATATAGTAGTGGATATGATATTTCGTGGACTTATAGGAAAGTTAATAAGATGGATGCTCATGAGATGGCACAAAGTATTTTTTCTAGTTTACCAAATATGGATTATTTAAAGCAAGCTTATGCAGTGGCTTTAGCGGTAAATGATAAATATATTGATTCTTCAAGTGAGCGTAGATACTTGATAGGTGGAGGAGTAAATCTTTGGACATTGGGAATGATTAATAAGCATCGTACAGTAGATGATGAGATTATTGATTCAGAATTTACGGAAAGTAAACCATTTCTTTGTGATCATAATAATTTAGGAATGGCTGCCATTTCTATGTTTAATGCATTATTCTTATATGGACTTGATGATATATATAAGGATAATAGAGATGGATTAGATTTTAGTAGATTAGATTTATCTAAGATACAGGTAAGAGATAATCCGGTAGATTATAGTATGCTTCAGGGAATAGCTAAAGAGCTTAGTATAAAAGAGAAAGCTATTGATAAGATTGATAGTAATATTAGTAAACAAAGAAGTTGTCTTAATAATTTAATGGCTCTTGGTAATACTCAAAAGATAGAAAAGATAAGTGAACTTTTGGATGAATTAGACAAGAAGAGAATGATACTTGAAAGGGATGCTAATATGTTAGCTGATAAGTATATAGATATGTGTGCTTATTATACGAATAATCAAGATTATTTATATAATATGGGGGTTATTACTGGTATTAGAAATGCAATTGCTCATGGAAATTATAGAATAGAGAGAGGTAATGGTAGTTTTCTTGATGCTGTAATAATATTTGATGATATATATGAAGGCGTGAATACTTTTTATGCAGAAGTTAAGATAGGAGACTTTGTTAATATGATGGATGATTCAGTACCAGTGATTAGGCAATTTCTTAATGATAGTGAAGGTAAAAAGAGATCTTTAATTAATTAGTAAGATCTCTTTTGTTTTTGATAAATTCACGAAGTATTTTAGTAGTTGCTCTTTTTTCTAGACGAGATACATAACTACGTGAGATATTTAATCTTTTAGCAATATCTTTTTGAGTTTCTTCTTTTTTACCATTTAGACCGTAACGGGACTCAATTATTTCACGTTCTCTTTTGGTTAGTACAATGAGAAATTTATTTAATAGAGCAATATTATCATTTTTATATATTTCTTCTACAAAGTCAGTATCATTAGTTTTTAAAATATCAAGAATAGTTATTTTGTTTCCTTCTTTATCAAAACTTATTTCTTCATACAAACTTACATTCTTGCTATTTTTTTTATCGGCACGGAAATACATGAGAATCTCATTTTCGGCGCATTTAGCAGCATATGTGGCTAGTTTTACTTTTTTGTTTTCGGAATAAGTGTCGATTCCTTTAATAAGACCAACTGTACCTATTCCTATTAAATCATCAGTATCATGACCAGTTGATTCAAATTTTTTAACAATATGCGCTACAAGACGGAGATTATGTTCAATTAGTTTGTTTCTTGCTTCTTTATCACCGGCTTTAGCTTTTTTGATATATTCATCTTCTAGTTCTTTGGGAAGTTGTTCAGGAAAGACATTGTTGGAGTAGGCTCCGGTAAAGAACATGAGATTACTAGCGAGATAATTTAGGATATTTAGTAACATGATTCCTCCTTAATAAAAGATATGTCTAAATATAGGGAAATATTAGGGGTAGTTGGAGATAATTTGTTTACTTTGAATAAAAAATAATATATAATTTAGTATATGAAGGAGGGGTAAGATGAAGAAAGTTTCACTTACAGGACTTAAACCTACGGGTAGTTTGACATTAGGTAATTATATTGGGGCAATAAAACAAATGAAAGAGAGACAGGATGATTATATTAATTATCTTTTTGTAGCGGATTTACATGCGATAACAGTTCCTGTTGATAAAGAATTATTGCATCAAAATATTCGTGATTTTATAGCATTATATATTGCTTGTGGGATAGATCCTAAGAAGAATATTATGTATTTACAATCTGATATTGAATATATTCCTTGTATATCTTGGTTACTTGAATGTAATACTTATTATGGAGAATTATCTAGAATGATACAGTTTAAGGAAAAAAGTAAACAAAATGCTAACTTTTCAGTGGGACTTTTGACTTATCCAGTACTTATGGCTACGGATATACTGGTTGTGGATGCTGATTATGTACCAGTGGGTGTTGATCAAAAGCAACATGTTGAGATTACTAGAGATATAGCTATTAGATTTAATAATAAGTATGGGGATGTTTTTAAAATACCAGAAGCGATTAGTACTAAAGTGGGTACTAAGATAATGGATTTGGTTGATCCTTCAAAGAAGATGAGTAAAACAGAAGATAATCCTAAAGGGGTAATATGTTTACTTGATGATCCGGAAGTAGCTAGAAAGAAAATTATGGGAGCTACTACTGATTCTGAGATGAAAGTGAAGTTTGATCCAGAGAATAAACCAGGAATATCTAATTTGATTAATATTTATGCTGCTTTAACTGATAGGACTACTAATGAGGTAGAGATATTATTCGAAAATGCTAATTATGGATCATTTAAGAAGGCGGTAGCAGATGTAGTTTGTTCTTTTTTGAAAGAGATACAGGAAAGATACTGTGAGTTAATTGATAGTGAATATATAGATGAAATGTTAAGAGAGAATGCTAAACTGGTACGTGAGATGGCTCATGATAAATATGAAAAGATGAAGAAGTTGATTGGATTATATAGATAGGAGAGGATATAATGAATAATTTTATTCCAGATATGTATCAAAAAAGTATATATCATATAGATTATGATAAGTTACAGGAAGATGGGATTAAGTGTATTTTATTTGATCTAGATAATACTTGTGTGCCTTATAAAGATAAGGTTCCTAATAAGAAGTTATGTGATTTAATAGAAACACTTAAAGATATGGATTTTAAGGTTATTATATTTTCTAACTCTCCAAGAAAAAGAATTAAACCATTTAAAGATAAGCTTAATATAGATGCATTAGCTAGTGCAAGGAAACCTAGAAAGGAAAGTTTTCTTAAGATAATGAAGTTATTTGGATACAATTTATCAGAAATAGCTATTATAGGTGATCAGTTATATACAGATATATTAGGAGGAAATAGGGTAGGTATTAAAACTATTTTAGTTAATCCGATGAGTAAAGATGATATGATATTTACAAAGTTAGTATTTAGACCATTAGAGAAGATGAAATTTAAAGAATTAGCTAGAAAAAATATATTAGTTAAGGGGAAGTATTATGAGTAAGAAGTGTTTGGGATGCGGAGTTATTTTGCAAGATATGGACGCTAATCAGGATGGATATGTTGAAGATATGAGTCATGATATATGTCAAAGATGCTTTATGATAAAGAATTATGGTCATAATAAAAGTATTGATAAGACTAATGATGATTATTTAGAAATATTTGATAAGATTCATAATGATGATTTAGTGGTATATATATCTAGTTTACTTACTTTAAATTTAGATTATATTGATAGATTTAAGAATGTAATGTTGGTACTTACAAAGAGGGATGTCATTCCTAAGTCAGTTAAAGAAGGAAAAATAATTAGTTATATTCAAAAGAGATATAATAATATTAAAGATATTATGGTAGTTAGTGCTTATAAGAATTATCAAATAGATGAATTATATGATAAGTTGGTACGAGATGGTAAGAATAGAAATATTTATTTTGTAGGAATTACTAATAGTGGAAAGAGTACTTTACTTAATGCAATGATAAAGAGTTATAATGGAGTTGAGGGAATGATTACTACGAGTAATTATCCTTCTACTACTTTAGGAATAGTAGAGGTAAAGGTAGGAGATATTATTGTTAGAGATACTCCAGGAATAGTAATTGAAGATAGTATTATTAATGAACTTAATGATAAGGAAGTAAAGAAGATTAATTCAAAGAAAGAGATTAAGCCTATTACTTTTCAAGTTAAGGGAAAAGGGGCTATTTTAATTGAAGAGTTGATTAGGATAGAGTATGATACTCAAGGATCTAGTATGACTTTTTATATGACTAATAATTTAAGTATTAAGAGTATTAGTAGAAGTAATCCTAGACTTAGAGAGGTTAATTATCAGGAATATAAGTTAGATAATGATAAGGATTTGGTTATTGAGGATATTGGATTTATTAAGTGTACAAAGAAGATAGATATTAGAGTGTATACGAATAGAAGAATAAATGTTAGAGTAAGAGATAACTTGATTTAGGAAGTGATAGTGTGGTAAGAGGGTATAAGATAACGAAATGTGAGTTATCTTTTTTCTTTGTGAGATGACGGGTATTTGATGAATGTTGTTTTATTAAATAGATATTTTTTATTAGGAAATAAAGAGTTTTTTAGATAGGTGTTATTTTTTGAAAAACATAATTTTCCATATTTTATACATATTAGTGATATATTTTATGGATATAATTAAGAGGAGTTGTGAAAATTGTTGTTAACTTTTTGCTAAAGATATGGTATACTTTAATAGAATAGGGTGATGCTAGAGTGATAAAAGAATTTAAAACAATTGATCAACAAATAGACATATTAAGAAAGAAAGGATTAATAATTGATGATGAGCAAAGAGCTTATGATATTTTACTTAAAGAGAATTATTTCTTTTTAAATGGATATAGGCATTTGTTTATGAATTCACCATCAGATAAGACATTTATATCCGGTAGTACTTTTTCTGAGTTATATTCATTATTTTTGTTTGATAGATATTCAAGAAATATATTTTTTAAGAATTTGTTAATTATAGAGAATAGGCTTAAGTCAGTTATTTCTTATCAAATGTCTAAAAAGTATGGATACAAAGAAAAAGATTATTTGAATGTAAGAAACTTTACGAATGATCCGGAAAAGAGAAGAAGGGTAAAGGATGTAATTGAGAAGATGAAGAGACAGATTAGAATTAATACTTCTAGACATAATGCTACTCTTCACTATTTGAATAATTATGGATATATTCCTTTATGGATATTGGTTAAAGTTTTGTCTTTTGGAATGGTATGTGAATTGTATTCAATTTTAAAAGATGAGGATAAGTTAGAGGTGTCTTCAGTATTTGGATTGTCAACGGAGTATTTGGATGACTTTTTGCCAATATTATCTAACTATAGAAATTTATGTGCTCATGAAGATATAGTGTTTGATCATAAGACGGAGAGATCAATACCGGATACGGAATATCATAAAAAACTTAATATATTTAGGATGGATGATGAATATATATATGGAAAAAATGATATATTTGCGGTTATTATTATGTTTAAGTTTTTATTGGAGGATGATGAATTTAGGTTGATGCTGAAGGAATTTAATTATGAATTTCAAGAGTTAGATGCTAGAATTGATTCTATTCCGGTAGAGAAAATTTTGGATGTGATGGGAATACCAAAGAATTTTATGGATATATTAGATATGTAGTAATGTGGATTTTTGGTATTACAATAGTGTTATATAATGATGATTATTTGATATTTGCTCTATAAATGGCAGGTATTATGATTAAATGTTAAATTTTTGATATTTATAATTGTGTAAATGTATATTGCGATTGTATAGATTTTGGCATTTATGAATAAGAATTGTCATTAGTATTTAACTATGTTTAAGTGCTTATAATTTTTAAAATATAGGAAGGTGAGATTATGGATAAGGATTTACTTAATGATGAAGAGAAAAATAAAATAAATAATAAGAATGATGAATCAAAAGATATTAAGAATAAGGTTGAAGAAAAGGTAGATGGAGAAACTGTCACTGAAAAGAAGAAAGATTTAGAGAAGATTGATGATAAGAAATCTAGTGATAATAAGGATAAGGTTGAATCAAAGAATACTATTGATAAAGTAAATGATGATTCAGTGAAGAGTACTACTAGTGAAAAAAAAGTTGACTCTATGAGTGAAGAGAAAATTACTAGGGATAAGAATAAGGTTAACTTAGATGATACGATAGTTATTGAGAGAGTTACTCCTAAGGAAACAAGAAAAAGTAGGGTTAGAAGTAATAATACTAGTGTGGTGCTTATTGTTAGTATTCTTTTATCTTTTGTTTGTGGTATGCTTGGAGCTTATTTGATAAGTAAGACTTTTAGTGTAGAACAGGTTGTTAAAAATATTACTACTAGTGAATTAGTTGAGAATAGTATATCTAGTTCAGTTGATAAGGTATATGGATCTACTGTTGTTATTATAGCTAGTAAGGATGGCAAGAAGATATCTACTGGTACTGGATTTATTTATAAGAAAGATAATGGCAAGGCTTATATTATGACTAATAATCATGTTATTGATGGCGCTGATAGTGTGGTTGTAGAGTTTAATGATAAAAATGATCAGATAGAAGCTAGTATTGTAGGTGGAGACACTTATGCGGATATTGCGGTGCTTACTATTAAGGATGATAATTATACGGTAGTGGAGACTGGTGAGGTTGATTCTCTTAAGTTAGGTGATACGATATTTACTGTAGGATCTCCTATGGGTGTTAACTATAAGGGAACAGTTACTAAGGGAATTTTGTCTGGTAAGGAAAGACTGGTAGCAGTTAATTTGGCAGGTAATACGTCTGATTATTATATGAAAGTACTTCAAATAGATGCTGCTGTTAATCCTGGTAATTCAGGTGGCCCTTTATGTGATGTATCTGGTAAGGTAGTTGGAATTATATCTTTGAAGATTGTTCAAGATGAAGTAGAGGGTATGGGATTTGCTATTCCTATTGAGGATGCTTTGAAGTATGCTTCTTTGATTGAGGATGGTGGCGAGATATCTAGACCATATCTTGGTATTGGTATGTTGGATTTGTCAGAGGAATATTATTTATGGCAAAATAGAATAACTATACCTGAAGGTGTTGATGAGGGAGTGGCTGTTGTTTCAGTAGAGAATGGTACTCCTGCTAGTAAGGCTGGACTTAAGAAGGGCGATATTATTGTTAAGCTAAATGATGCGGATGTTGGTAGTTTAGCTGAATTTAGATATGAATTATATAAGTATGATGTAGGCGATAAAGTTAAAATTACATTCTATCGTGATGGTAAGATGCAAAATGTTAATGTTACTTTAGGAAAAAATGCTAATAGTTAATACTTGTTGTTTGTTGATAGACTTAAGCTAAAGTTAACTATGTTTGTGTGAGATTAACTGGTATGATTGAGTTGTCTATTTATATTTGAAAGAAAATTGATTTATATGATAGTTTGTTAATGTTTAGGTAAAAATTACTTTGTATCTTGGATTTTGTATGTTGAACTATTGTTAAATAAAAGCTATTTTATGATGAACCTCATTTCCTTGTGATAAAGGAGATGAGGTTTTGTTTTGTGTAATGTTACTCTGATTTTATTGAACCCTGATTTTTTGAATTTTGCTGGTAGATATATGTTTTACTTTCTAATGTAAAATGAATGTTTTTTTGTATTGTAAAGTGTAGAATCTTAGCAAATTATTTAGATTTTTTTGTAAACTACTTATTAATTTATTGTTAACGATATGCTTGTATGTTATAATTGTGTTGTAAAGGGCTAGTAAAGACTTTATTGTTTTTACTGGCTTTCTTTTTTATTATTTATGGTAGTAGGGAGTGTTTAAGTATTGAAAAAAGTTTTATTTGAAATTAGTTGTTTTATGTTGTTTTGTACTTGTGTGGACGCTACTAAAGGGTGCTGTTCACATCATGGAGGTGAGGCTGGTTGCAATAGTAATGGAAGAACAATTTGTTGGGATGGAACGCTTAGTCCTTCTTGTACTTGTACACCTCAATATAGGGCGATTAGTGGCTGTACTGATAGTGGTGCAATTAATTATAATAGTAATGCTACTCAAGATGATAATACCTGTAGGTATAAGAAAATAGTTACTGATACGATTGTTGATAATTATAAAACAATTTATCAAGATAATGATGATTTGGAATATCAAAAGGAGGAAGTAGCTATTCATGGCGTAGATGGAATTACAAGGGTGGAATACGAGGTTATTACAAATAGCGGTGGTACTGAAATATCACGTAAAGAAGTAAATAGGGTGGTTGTTAAGGAACGTGTAGATGAAGTGATATTGGTGGGTACTAAGAAAGAAGAAAGTGCTGATACTCCTAGTGGTATTGTACCGGTGGGGGTTGGTGGTATTATTGCATATTTTATATATAAAAAGAAGCATAAATATTAAGATATTATTGTATGAAGGAGGAGTTTAAATGAATAAGGGATATGTTATGCCTAGTAAAGATTTACTGATTAAGAATAGTGAGAGGGATGATTTGGATGATAGATATTATCGTTTGAGTAAGTTATTATTTAAGAAAGATTTAAATGATAAGCTATTAGTACCAATAGGAATTGATGATAAGAAAGAAAAATATTTTGTAAATTTGAATGATATATCATTAATGCTTATAGGTGGAGAGACAGGTAGTGGAAAGAGTGTTCTTATTGATAGTATTATAATTAGTTTGCTTTTAAAGAATAGTCCTGATGATTTAAGATTTGTATTTATTGATCCTAAGAAAATAGAATTATTTGAATATGATGGAATACCTCATATGGTTGATAGTGGATTTGATACTGAAGATTGGAAGAGGAAAATTGTATTAATTAAAGAAATGATAGATAAAAGGATAGAATTGCTTAGTGGTGTTCGTGTTAGTAATATAAGAAAATATAATGATATATCTAATGATAAACTTGCTCAGGTAGTAATTGTTATAGAAGAGGCTTACGATATGATTCATGATAAAGAGTTTATTGAGTTGGTTAGGTGTATAGGGAGTGTTGGCGTTAATATTGGCGTTCATTTGATTATGTCTACTAATATGTGTGTTAAGAGTGAGTTTGATAAGGAGTTATTTAGTTTGTTTGGGTATGTACTTACTTTTGATTTATCTAATAGTGAACAATCTAGGTATATGAATTTAAAGGGGGCTGAATTTTTGAAAGTTTGCGGGGAGGCTATGATTAAGGTGAGGGGTAAAGGTGTAGTAAGGATACAAGCTCCATATATTAGTGATAAAGAGATTAAGAATGTAGTTGAGTTTATAAAGAATGAGAATGATGCGGTTAATGTGTAGTTGGATTGTTGATGGATAGTTGTGGGGAAGTGGTGTGTGAGTAGCGTTTGTGTGTGGTAAAAATGTTATGTAGACAATAACCATTTTGGAAATTATACATATACTTTATATAGGTGATATGTGTGAATAATATATTTGAAGGTGTGATTATTGATCCGGGACATGGCGGCGTTGATAGCGGTGCTCGTGGTAGTGATTTATTAGAGAAGGAGTATAATTTGCTTATTAGTAGATATATGTATGATAGGTTTAGAGAATTAGGGGTGCCTGTATATATAACTAGGGATAGTGATACGACATTGGAACCTACTGATAGGATTAAGAAGGTGATGTCTTTTTATGGGAATGATCCAAATGTGGTGCTGGTGTCTAATCACTTGAATGCGGGAGGTGGAGATGACTCTTGTGGTAAATTAACTTTCTTCGAGATATTATAAGAAAGCTATTTTATAAAAAACAAAATATCTTTTTTTGTGTTATACTTGATATAAGTGGTGATAGATTATGAATAATGAAGAAGTATTACATCGTAAAGGAATAAAAATGCCTAATATATCAAATTATGAAATAATTAAAAATGCGTTTTATAAAAAAGATATTTTGAAAGATATAATTATATGCCCAGTATGTAATTCAAAAGATATACATATTTTAAAAGGTGATGGACACAAGATAATTGGTGATGATTTGATTGCATTTATATGTAATGATTGTAAGAAAATTTATGAATTTATTGATGTTATATACAAATAATAGGTAATGTGATATAATGTACTTATAAGATAGCAGTATCGTCTTATTTTAAGATGGATACTGCTTATTTTTTTGAAGTGAGGTGTATTATATGATTGAAGATGAAGTACAATTCAGTATTTATAAAATTGATAAAGAATTAGTTATTAATGAGTTGGATGGATTATCTGATGAAAGTTCTTGCAATCAAGTATTAGAGAAACTTATATTTTATATTGAATGTTGCGTTAGAAAAAGTGGAATTGGCAAAGATTATTCAAATAGAAAAGATTATAATGATTTTACAGTTTTATATTTAAATAGCGTACGTGAGCCTGTATGGAAAAATTTAATAAGAGGAATGTTTGATGATAAAGAAATGCAAGTGTTTAATACTAGCTCATCATATTTAATATTTACTATAATAGAAAATACAATATTTGCAATGACAGGTGGTAGAGGAAGTAATTATATTAGCAAATTTATAGAAAAGAATTTTGGACTTTATTTACTACCAAAAATTATTGACAAAGATAATCCAGTATTAAAAAAGATTGTAGAGAATAATACAAGTGGAAATAATTTAAGTACACAAAGAGTAACAAAAAATGCAACTAGTGTATTATCTGAAGAAAAGATTAGTAGTATATATAAGGAATTGTCAATATGCGTTTCTACTACATTAGCAAGAGATTTAGGAATAGATTTAGAAGAATCAAAACGCTTAATAAGTATTTCAAGTGGGGATTCATTTGTAATAAAAAAGAGTTTAAGTCTTTCAGATTTGAAGAAAGTTTTAAATACAATAATTACAATATCTAAAAGAGATGATAAATTTGTACTGAATTATTTTGTTCCTTGTGAGAAAAAAAGAAAAAAATCTAGTGATTTAGATAATACTATGTATAATTTAATTGTAAATAATCCAGTAAATACATTTGAAATAATTGCAGAAGATGTTGAACAATATTTTTCATCATATACATATGTATTACAAAATGGTAATGATGTTTTAATTCAAGATGAAGAAGAAATAAAATTTGATAAAGTTTATAAAAAAATGTTGGAATTAAGCAAAGGAAAATTAAGTATAAATTTTGTTAAAAATTTCCTTAAAAATTCATATATTTATACATTAGATAGTAATGGTGTTAAGCAAATTTATGATAAAAGATTATATGATATGCTTAGAGGAAGTGTTGAAGAAGAAAAAGAAAGTTTTTATTTTTTGAATGGAAGATGGTATGCTTTTGAAGATTCTTATTTTAATATGTTAGATGATATGTATAAGAGAATTGTTAATAAAAATAATGATTTTTATAATAATCTTAATATTAATAGTTTTAATATTTTAACTGATAATTCTAATATTACAGAAGATGATTACAATATGTCATTCCAAAATAACAATAAAGTAATTGTTGCTCATAAGAGTTTTTTCAAAAATGTGGAAATAGCTGATTTAATTTTTTGGAATGATAATTATTTGTTTTTGATGTGTAATAAAAGTGCTTTTAATGGACCAGGCACGAGAGATGTATCAAATCAAGTAGATATGTCATACTCTCTTTTGACACATATATTAGATGCACAAATAAATCAAATAGATTTGTATTATGACAAATTGCGTGATTCTGAAAAAGAAAAAATAGATAAGGAAGAATTTTGTAACTTATTTAGAAAGAAAAAAATTGTTTATATAATTGGTTATAGTGAAGGATTTAGCGATAAAACCAATTCAATCTATTGTAAATACTTAATAAAAGAGTTATATCAGAAAATTAATACTGATAAGTTTCAATTATTAATAATGAATTACAAAAAGTAATTGGTGATATAATGGATGTTACTAAAAAGAAAGTATTAGCTTCAATTTTAAATGGAAAAAATAAAGTTACTAAAAGTTTAAATAATTATCTATCAATTGAAAAAAATCAAAAAGATAAGTTTGATTTAGATTCTCAAATCTATTTGAAAAGTTGTTATGAAGAATTTCAAATAAATTTATATAATTATTATAGATCAATAAAGGATAAGAAAAGTTATTTCGAAGATTATAATTTAATAGAAAAAAAATTAAATAAACCAATAATCCCTAAAAGTTGGAAAAAAATAACATCAAATTATACATTTGATGATCTGTTTAAGGCATTTAGAAATAGAAAAGAGCATTATGACAAAGTTAATTGCGAAGAAGAGTATACTTTGTTTAAAACAAGTGTAACAAAAAATCAATTAATTGATTTATATAATTGTTGTAATCAAGTTTTAGATAAAGAATTGTCTAAATTAGGCGAGGATGAATTTCTAAATTTTATAACATCAAACTCTGAAATAAAAATATCATTTGATATTTTGTTAACAAATATAATAGAAACAAATGAAAAAAATAAAGCAATGTATCCTACAATTTATGAATTAAACAATATAATGATTGAATTGTTTAAAAATATTAATCTTGAAACTATAACAATGAATGAATTAGATAATATTTATTATGAATTAAATGATTTATTAAAAAAAGAAGTTTACAAAGATGAATTTGTAAAATTGTATGGATTAGATTTATATAATTATTTATTAAATATGTATAAAGATGAAAATAGTACTTTTGAAGATGATAAACAAAAATTAAATTATTTCTTTTCTGAAGTTCTAAAAATTAATCAAAATCAATAAAAATGAATAAATTTTGTTTTATGCCTTCTCAAACCAAAATAAAAATGGTATAATGATTATAGGAGGTAGAACACATGGAAAATAAAAAGTATACTTATATTAGTTTGTTTAGTAGTGCTGGTATTGGATGCTATGGATTTAAAATGGAAGATTTTGAATGTGTTGCTACTAATGAACTTATAGAAAGAAGATTAAATGTTCAAAAATGCAATCATAAATGTAAATATGATTCTGGTTATATTTGTGGTGATATTACTTTAGATGAAACAAAAAATAAATTGTTTGATGAAATAAAATTATGGAATAAAAAAGAAAATATAGATAATATTGATGTAGTTATTGCGACTCCACCATGCCAAGGTATGTCAGTTGCTAATTTAAAAAAGAATAATGAAATTAATAGAAATTCTTTAGTAATAGAATCAATTAAAATTATTAAAGAAATTAAACCAAAAATATTTATTTTTGAAAATGTATCAGCATTTTTAAAAACAGCTTGTATTGATGTAGATGACAAAATAAAATCTATTGAAGAAGCAATTAATAATAATTTAGATAATGATTATGTTATTATGAGTCGTGTAATAAACTTTAAAGATTACGGTTCAAATTCAAGTAGAACTAGAACTCTTGTAATTGGTGTTAGAATGGACTTTGAAGATTATATTTCTCCAATTGATTTATTTCCAAAAAGAAGAAAAGAAAAAACATTAAAACAAGTAATTGGAAAATTAAAACCTTTAATTGAATTCGGTGAAATAAGTAACGATGATATTTATCATTTCTTTAGAATTTATCCAGAACATATGCGTTCATGGATTCATGATTTAAAAGAGGGTGAATCAGCTTTTGACCAAAAAGATGATAACAAGAAACCTCATACTATTGTAGATGGTAAAATTAAAATTAATGCTAATAAAACAGGAGATAAATACAAAAGACAATTTTGGAATAAAGTTGCTCCATGTATTCATACAAGAAATGATCAACTTGCTAGCCAAAATACTGTTCATCCATCTGATGATAGAGTATTTAGTATTAGAGAATTAATGAATATAATGACTATTCCTAAAACCTTTAAATGGGTAGAATTAGATGAAAAAGAATTAAATAAATTATCACTTGAAGACAAAAGAAGATTTCTAAAAAAAGAGGAAGTAAATATAAGACAATCAATTGGGGAAGCAGTTCCAACTGAAATTTTTCATCAAATAGCAATCAATATTAAAGATAATTTAAATAGAAAAAATTATTCATTAAGAGAAATTAATAAGTTGATCAAAGATAATGATTTGTTAGATAATGGTAATCTTAATCATTTTATAAAAAATAATAAAGATATTTTATCTTTTACAACTTTATCTAAAATTGCAGAATTATCAAATGCTGAGCGAAATAATGAGGAAGCGTTTTATACAAATAAAAAATTATTAAATTATATTTATAAGGAACTACCTAATATAAATAAAAAACAAATTAGAGTATTGGAACCATCAGTTGGAGTTGGTAATTTTATACCTTACATAATTGCAAAATATAGTTATGCAGAAGAATTGATTATCGATGTTGTAGATATAAATAATTACTCAATAGGTGTATTAAAGGAATTGTTAAAAATAATTGATATTCCTGAAAATGTCACTATTAATTATATATGTGATGATTATCTTTTACATAATTTTGAAGTTAGATACGATGTTATAACTGGTAATCCACCTTTTATGAAAATGAACTCTAATAATAAATTACTTAATAAATATAGAGAAAACTGTATTAATAATGAGTCAAATAATACATCATCATATTTTTTAGAAAAGTCATTAATGATAGCAGATAATGTTGTTATGGTAATGCCTAAGTTTTTATTAAATACGGGTGAATATTCAATTACAAGAGATTATGTTTCTAATTTAAATATAAAATCTATAATTGATTTTGGAGAAAAAGGTTTTGAGGGTGTATTAATTGAAACAATATGTATAAACGTAAATACTTGTAATAAACCAGGTATCACTAAAGTACTATCGATAACACTTAAACAGGAATTGAATCAAAAACAAAAATATATAATTGATAAGAAATTACCATATTGGATTATATATCGTAATATAGAATTTGATAATTTATTAAATAAAATGAATTTTGATATTTTTGATGTTTTTAGAGATAGACAAATTACTAATAATAATAGTTCAAAAAGCAAAAAAGAAATATGGGTTATTAAATCACGAAATATAAATGATGATGCTACTGAAATAAATCATATAGATGATTATGATCAATATGTGGATGAAAATGACATAAAGAAATATAATGTTTATGAATTTTTAAATAATAAAAATGTTTATATTACTCCTAATATGTCATATAAACCTAGGGTATGCAAAAAACCTGTAGGCTCTATAGTAAATGGTTCGGTAGCAATATTAATTCCTAAAAATAATGTTAAATTGTCAAAAAAAGATATGTTATTTTATGCAACTGATGAATATAGAAATTTCTATAAAATAGCACGAAATTATCAAACCAGATCTTTAAACATTGATAAAACTTCGGTATTCTTTTTTGGAAAATTAAAGGAGGCATAATATGAATTGGTTAACAGAGGAACAAATAATAAAATTTATGAATCATTATAATTATGATATTAGAGAAAGCCATAATGCCAGATGGATAGATCAAAAGTGCACTCCTGATGTTTTATGTATAATAGCAGATTGTATATTAGAATTTGCAAATTCAAATCCAGAAAAAGAATATTTTAGTTCTTTAGATATTTGGCATAATGAATATACTGTTCAGAATGTAGAATCTATATTTAAAAAACCAAATCCTGATGAAAAAAAAGCAAGGAACGAATATGATAAATTTTTTCAGCAACCTATGGAATTGTTTTCAGCAGCTGGTATTTTAAATAAGAAAAAAGTCGGTAATAGAAATTATTACAAATTATGGAATAAGATGTTATTAGAGTATATTTCTATAAGAGAAATGAATGCATTAAAATTTTTAGAATTATATAATACTAAAGTTTTAAAAGATAGTGGTATATATAATTACTTTGAAGATTTTTTAAATAATCCAACTAGTAGTACTTATGAAAAAATGAAACATGAATTTGGAAGATTTACAGTATTTAATACTCCAATAAATGGTCAAACAGAATGTAATAGAATTTTTACAAAAGTATTAAATCCAATTGCATTTATGAATAATACTTACGGAACTGAAAAAGGTAGGATGTCTAAAGATAAAATTACGAAAGATATGCTAATGTATAATAGAAATAATTTTAGAGACATATATGTTAATAAACCAAAAGAAATGACAAGAGCAGAATACTATTATTCATTAAAAGATAAACCAAATACTAATCTAATTAAATACCAATCATCAAAGGCAAAGAAATTACTAAGATACTTTAATGATGCATTCAATGATGGATTATCAGAAATTAAAGATGAATTAGCTATAGGTCATGCGATTAATATGCATCATATATTTCCTGAAAATGAATTTGAAGAAATTAGTGGATATGTTGAGAATTTAATTGCTTTAACTCCTAGTCAACATTTTCAAAAAGCACATCCAGATGGAAATACAAGAATTATAGATAAAGGATTTCAACAAATTTGTTTATTAACTAAAGCAGATCACATTGAAGAAAATATAAAGCATGGTAAAGAAGTAATTTATTCTTTTGATAATTTTACTTATGTGTTATCAGTAGGTTTTGATAATAATACATATGAAGAAGTAGAAGATATGAATTTTACAGAATTAGTAAGACTAATTAATATGGAATATATAGTTTCTGGTGTTAAATAATTTTCAAAAAATGATAAAAATTCAAAAAGAAAGTTAAAAATCAAATCGTATTGAAAGCGGAGCAATTCGTACCGAAAACGGACTGGATTTGACTTGACTCTATCTTGTCAAGATGTATAATATAGTAAAATATGCAAGAACTATGAAAAATTTGCATATTTTTTTATGTCACAAATTGAGCATGAAATGACATAAATTGTACATGAAATGGGTTTGCATTGTTCATGTCAAATGGTATAATATGATAAAATATGTGAAAAATATAATTATAAAGTTGGTAAAAAACTATATAAAAAGAATCATTTTTTTAAATCATTTTTTTCATATATTTAAAAGATAAAACAAATAATTATTAAAAAATTTGTTTTTATTTTGTTAAAAAAATGTTTTGATTTATACTAAAATGAGTGATATGATGTGGTTAAATAGGAAAAAGTATGTGGAGAAGAATTAAGTTCTTCACTTTTTATATTGAAAGAAGGTGGATAAAAATTCAAAGCACGAGGAAGCACATTTTTTGGGTATTTTTAATGGAGTGGTCACTTTTTATAAAACTAGTAGACACTTTTTTTGTTGCAATAAAAGGTGAAATTTAATATGGTAGCCACTTATAATAGAAAAAGTAGTCATTTTTGCAAGTGCAAAAATAGTTGCGCCACCTAGTTTTACCCTTTATTTATAAGGGTGAAATTAAAAAGTGGTGGCATTCACCTTATGCCCATTAAAAAAATGTCAGTTTTTTTATCTAAAAATAACCTAAAAAATAGTAAAAGTGGCTACTCATAATTTTGAAAAATATTTAAAAATCACTTGCAAAATTTATTTTTTTAAGCGATAAATGGAACGAAATAAATTTGAATTTACAAGTGTTTAAATGCTTATATAAAAGATGTAAGTATCAGACTTAATCAATTATGTGTATTCAAAATAATGAGCCTTAAAATTGATTTATTTCATTAATGGAAGGAGGAATAAAAATGAAAGAACCATTTATCGTGAACACTTATTTATTAGATTACTTGATGAAAAACATTAGATTAATTTCAGAGTGTGATATTCAAGAAAAGGTACATAAATTTCCTTATACTAGATCAGTAAGTAATTTTTTTCAAAAATTATCATATGAATATGATATTGATTTTGATGAAGAATTAATAAGTGAAGAATTATTATCAAAAATGATTGATGAAATAGAAGAAAACTTACCAAGATAAGGTGGATAATTATGTATATTGGCAATGTAAGTGAAGATGTAAGTAAATTATTTTCTTACATAGAAGAATTAAATGATGAAATCAAATTAAAAGTTCTGATTTATATACTTAATCTAATTAACAATAATCAAAACAATGATAGAAATGAAACTAATCCAGATTTATTATTAGATGATGATTTAAAAATATTAAAGTTTTCTTTCATAGGGTTAAATGATAATCATTGTGAAATATTTATTCAATATTTGATTTCAGTTTATAGCATAATGAATAAATATGATAAAGTTATGTATATAGAAAATAATGTTGAATGATTAGTATATACTGAAGAAGAAAAAATAATTATTTATATGTTTGAAAATTTATCATTTAATGATAAGTTAGATATCATTAGAAAATTATTTATAAGATACGATAATGAAATATATTTTGAAAATAAAATAACTATGGTTACATTTGATTCAAAATTAAATGGATTTGATATTGCAAATAATATTTTAAAATTTAAGGGGAGTGATTAACATTAAAGATTTTATAATAATACCTAGAAAGGTAATGGAAGATAACAGTTTGACTAAATCAGACTGTTTTTTATTTGGAAATATTTACAACTTAAGTAGATTAAATGGTTATTGTTTTGCAACTAATAAAGTTTTATCGACTTTATCCTTTGTTAAGATAAGAACAATTAATTATTCATTGAAAAGATTAGAAAATAAAGGATATATTAAAATAGAAAGAATAAAAAATACTAATTTAGTACAAAGAAGAATCTATATTAACATGATAGATAATTCTAGTTGATATGCAATACAATGCAGTTAGTACATGAATAGTAGTTCATATATATAATATAAAGTAAAAGAAAAAATAATATATTAAAAATTATATATATAATTTAGACAGGATGTTTTAAAAATGACATATAATCAGGTATTATTATCT
>OKXB01000194.1_pt1 | contig 76549 bp, 55 predicted proteins | sample 1601731 | NCBI WGS metagenome assembly OKXB01 (sample SAMN04414077, study PRJEB24778) | human gut metagenome | material: faecal | host: Homo sapiens
ACGGCCTTGTACCGCGCTTTTGAACTGGTGAAGATAGAGGCTCGCCGTTATGGTGTTGCGGTTGTAGGTAGTGAGATTATCGGATTGGTTCCGATGGAAGCATTGATTGATACAGCTTCTTTCTATTTAGGGTTGGAAAACTTTTCCATGAACCAGGTGTTAGAAGCTAGAATAATGGAATAAAACATGAAAGGAGATAAATTACTGATAAGGAACGCATCGCAAGTTGTAACCTGTTCCGGTTTTGAAGCAAAAAGAGGGACGGCAATGTCTGATCTCCATATTATAGAAGATGGAGCAGTGGTTGTTTCCGAAGGTGTTATAACGCATGTCGGTCCGACAAAAGAAATAGTACGTCAGGTAGATCCGGACGAATACCTGGAAATCGATGCCAGTGGAAGGGCATTGCTTCCCGGGTTTGTGGATAGTCATACCCATTTTATTTTCGGTGGTTATCGTGAAGAAGAGTTTTCCTGGCGGTTGAAAGGCGACAGCTATATGTCGATCATGGAGCGTGGCGGCGGTATAGTCAATACGGTCAATGCCACCCGTGAACGTGATTTCGAGCAACTGTGGAGTATCGGTTATGAACGGCTCGACGAAATGTTGGACATGGGCGTAACGACGGTGGAAGGGAAGAGTGGATATGGTCTTGATTTCGAAACCGAACTGATGCAGTTGCGTGTAATGGCAGACCTCAACGAGGAACATCCGGTCGATGTCGTGTCTACTTATTTGGGAGCTCATGCCGTTCCCCCTGAATATACTCATCAGACGGATGATTACATTACTTATATGATCGAACAGGTCCTGCCGGAACTTCGTCTGGAGAGAACGGTTACTTTCTGTGATGTTTTTTGTGAACAGGGAGTATTCTCGGTAAAACAGAGCGAACGTTTGTTACGTGCCGCCCGAAGCCAGCGGTTTAAGTTGAAGATGCATGCCGATGAGATCGTATCTATTGGAGGTACGGAACTGGCGGCCCGTCTGAAGGTTGTCAGTGCCGATCATTTGCTGCACGCTTCGGATGAAGGCATCCAACGGTTGGCACGCAGCGGGGTGATTGCCACCTTGCTTCCGCTCACCGCCTTTTCGTTGAACGAACCTTATGCCCGTGGCCGTGAGATGATTGACGCCGGTTGTGCAGTTGCGCTGGCTACCGATTATAATCCCGGCAGTTGTTTTTCCTGTTCTATCCCGATGCTATTCGCTTTGGCGTGTATTCAGATGAAACTGACTCCGGAAGAAGCGGTTACCGCTTTGACGATTAACGGGGCGGCGGCTCTGGGGCGTGCTAATAAGATCGGCAGCATAGATGTAGGAAAGAAGGCCGACCTGATCCTGCTGAAATATCCGTCCTATAAATTCCTTCCTTATAATGTGGGAATGAATATCGTGGATACGGTGATTAAGGACGGAATCATTTATATGATTTGAGAAACAGTTTATTCATTGTTTAATACCTTAAATATAAATACCATGCTTGTAGACTTGACAATTAAAGAATTTCTGGCGGAAACAGCCAGTAACGCACCGGTTCCGGGCGGCGGAAGTATTTCAGCCTTAAACGGTGCTATCGCTACCGCATTGACGGAGATGGTCGCCAACCTGACCATCGGGAAAAAGAAGTATGCCGATGTGGAAGGGCAGATGAAAACGATAGCTACGGAAGCGGCCCTGATCCGTGAGCGCCTGATCCGCGACATCGACCGTGACAGTGAAGCCTACGATCGTGTGTTTGCCGCCTTTAAACTTCCGAAAGAAACGGAAGAGCAGATCGTCGAACGTGCCCGGGCCATTGAAGATGCCACGAAAGAGGCGGCTATTGTTCCTATGCAGGTTGCCGAAGAGATCGCGTCTGTGATGGAAACCGTCATTTATGTGGCACATAAAGGAAACCGGAATGCCGTTACCGATGCTTGTGTTGCCATGATGACTGCCCGTACCTGTGTCTTGGGAGCCCTGCTGAACGTACGTATCAACCTGGCTTCCATCAAAGACGAAGCTTTTGTGAAGCAGATGAAAGTGAAAGCCGACCATCTGGAATCGGAAGCGATCCGTATTGAAACGAAGTTACTGGATTGGGTTAAAACAATAGTATAACATGAGCAATGTCTATTATGTAGGTTCCGAACCGCTGACATTCGACAGCATTGAGTTGATCCTGACTCAGAACATGAAGCTCGAGTTAAGCCAGGAAGTGCGCGAACGCATCCAGCGTTGCCGCGACTACCTGGACCGGAAAATCGAACAACAGGATGGTCCGCTTTATGGCATTACAACCGGCTTCGGCTCGTTATGCAATAAAAATATCTCGCCCGACGAACTGAGTACCTTACAGGAAAACCTGGTGAAAAGCCATGCCTGTAGTGTCGGTGACGAGGTGAGTCCCGTTATTGTCCGGTTGATGATGCTGCTGAAAGCACATGCTTTGTCTTTGGGCCATAGCGGTGTACAGGTTATTACCGTACAACGTATCCTTGATTTCTTCAATAATGATGTTCTGCCGATCGTTTATGACCGGGGTTCTCTGGGAGCTTCCGGCGATCTGGCTCCGTTGGCGAATCTCTTCCTGCCGCTGATCGGAGTGGGAGATGTCTATTATAAAGGAAAGAAGCGCGAAGCGATCAGTGTATTGGATGAGTTTGCTTGGAAACCCGTACGTCTGAAAAGTAAAGAGGGACTGGCTTTACTGAACGGAACACAGTTTATGAGTGCAAATGGCGTTTTTGCCCTGATGCGTGCTTTTCGTCTTTCCCAAAAGGCGGATACGATAGCGGCCTTGTCTTTGGAAGCCTTCGACGGTCGTATCGATCCTTTCATGGATTGTATCCAGCAGATGCGTCCTCATCCGGGACAGATTGAAACGGGAGCAGCTTTCCGCCGGTTGTTGGAGGGAAGCGAACTGATCAACCGGAAAAAGGAACATGTGCAGGACCCTTATTCTTTCCGTTGCATCCCGCAGGTTCACGGAGCGACAAAAGATGCGATCAATTACGTTTCCGGTGTATTGCTTACGGAGATTAATTCGGTGACGGATAATCCGACCATCTTCCCGGAAGAAGACAAGATCATCTCGGGTGGTAATTTCCATGGTCAGCCATTGGCCATTTCTTTCGACTTTCTGGCCATCGCTTTGGCTGAATTAGGAAATATATCCGAACGCCGTGTCGCCCAATTGATCATGGGACTTCGCGGTTTACCGGAATTTCTTGTAGCCAATCCCGGACTAAACTCTGGTTTTATGATCCCGCAATATGCTGCTGCAAGCATGGTCAGCCAGAATAAGATGTATTGTTATGCCGCCAGCAGCGATTCGATCGTATCCAGCAATGGTCAGGAAGATCATGTCAGCATGGGAGCCAATGCTGCAACCAAACTATTCAAGGTAATGGATAACCTCGATCATATCCTGGCGATTGAATTAATGAATGCGGCACAGGGAATGGAGTTCCGCCGTCCCGCCAGGACTTCACCTGTCCTTGAAAAATTCCTGAGAGACTTCCGGAAGGAGGTCCCTTTCATAGAGGATGATATTGTAATGTACACGGAGATCCATCGTACGGTGGCTTTCCTGCGGAGGTATCCGTTGTAGTTACGCTGATCGTAGATAGTTCAGCTATATGTTTTGAGAGATATTTGTTTCTGAATTATCCGTGTGGATATGGCCTGATTGTAGAGCCGAAGCTTTTGAATATAAAGCTTCGGCTCTAATTTTTTATGAGAATTTAACTGACTAGAAAAAACGATCGTTTTTTCTAGTCACTGCGAAGGTACTCACATTTTTTTATTTATAGATGTTTATAAAAAGAAAAAAACGACTGATTCATTGCATTTTATACTTAGAAATACGCTCATAAATCAGATGTCTTCTTTTACTCAAAAACAGTTAAAATCGTGACTAGAAAAAACGATCGTTTTTTCTAGTCATTCAATATTTTCATATAAAGAAAATCCACTGTTACAGAGGTTTGTATTTATATTTTTGGCTTTGATTGTGTAATAGAATTCTAAGTAGACGCTTTCTGATGGATATAAGCATACGGCAATTAAGAAATAGTAATGAGCAAATGTTTAAAAGTATTGTAGAATCTTATTGGCCCCGTTTACATAAGTTCGCCCAGATTTATGTATTGGATAGAGAGGTGGCCAAAGAGATTGTGCAGGATACTTTCCTTGTTTTGTGGAAACAACGGGAAAAATTGGACAAAGAGACCTGTCTGATAACTTATTTAATGGTGATATGCCGGAATAAATGTTTTAATTATTTGAAAGGTTTACAATTGGAGCAGGTCGAGATTAATGATTTAAATGAGTTTGCTATTTATCAAAGAAGTAATGTTTACGTTTTGGAAAATGATTCGTTGGAAATACTGATGACAAAAGAGTTGGCATCGGCTATAGAAGCTTCATTATCGAAATTATCTGCACGTACAAGAGATATTTTTATGATGAGCCGTTATGACGGTTTCAAAAACAAAGAGATAGCCGAAAGTCAGTGTATAACGGTTAAAGCTGTCGAGTTTCATATCAACAAGGCCCTGAGTCATTTGAGAGATGATCTGTCCAAAGAATATCTCATTCCTATTATTTTTTTGATTTTGTATATAGGATTGAAAAAATAATTGTATTGTTTGTATGTCTGATTATCAAAGTTTTATGGTGTTGCTATGAAAAAACTTACCAAAAAGTGAAAAAAATCTCCATTTTCTACTAGGGTAAAATTAAAAAAAGTTGTTCCTCCTCTGTCTGGTATCAAAAGATAGATTATGAACAACGATTTAGTTATACGATTTATAGAAAGACAGTGCACAATAGAAGAAGCGCGTGAAGTTCTGCGCTGGATTGAGGCAACTGAAGAGAACAAGGCTGTTTTCTGTCAAATGCAGGCTGTACATGCTTCTATTGGAATTGATCATTCAGACCGTACAGAAAAAGTAAGCCCGGAAGATGTCCGGAAGATAATGAAAGAAATAAGCCGCAAACGGTATCGGCTATTACCTTATGCCGCTGCGGTTGTTTGTGCTGCTGTGGCTGTCCTGTTATTTATTTTCTCCCCTTTGAATGAAAGAAATCTCAGAGAATATGAAAAAGTCCTGGCCGGAATTGAAGAAAAAAAAGAGATTACTCTGACTGTCAACAATGATAAGGAGATAGAATTGTCTGATACTTCGATTGTTGTTACGTATGATAAAAAAGGACAAATCCTGATTAATGATACAGTGGCTGTTCCCGGGGAGAGGGAGAATCTTGATCATTTGAATACGATCCGTGTTCCTTACGGGAAGCGTTCCACTTTGATTCTGGCTGATGGTTCCAAAGTGTATCTCAATTCTGGTTCGTCATTAGTCTATCCGGCTGTGTTTGCCAAAGATAAACGTGAAGTTTACCTGGATGGTGAGGCCTATTTTGAAGTATCGAAAGAAGCACGGCGGAAATTTGTTGTGCAAACGGCTTATAAAGCAGTGGAAGTATTGGGGACGAAGTTTAATGTATCGGTCGATAAAAGGCAAAGCCTGTTTGAAGCGGTATTGGTGACTGGTAAAATCGGTTTGGAAAGTAATACCGGCAAAATAGAACTTATCCCGAACCAATATTATGGTTATGATCCGGATTCCGGACAGGATGAACTGAAAACAGTAGATGCCAGGGATTACATCTCCTGGATTGAGGGGAGGCTCAGATTTAATCGTGAGCCTTTGGATAAAGTAATCCATCGGTTAGAGAAATCTTATAATATAAAAATAGAAATTCTTGATTCTAAATACCTCAAATATCAAATATCGGGTAATCTGGATTTGAAAAGTACGCCGGAAGAGACAATGAATGTTCTGATGAGGATTCTTATTCCGGGTTATAATTCTCAAAAACAAAAGTTATACCAAATAAAAGAGAAATGATTATGAAAGCCTATGTAATTAAAAAATTATTGTTTAACAAAAAGAATCTATCATTATGAGAAAGAAGACAAGCACTAGTAAAGCTGGTCTATGCGGACGAGCATCCTGGAGAAGGTTCCTGGTTGTAGGTTTGTGTAGTTGTGTTTCATTGACAATGTATGCCAATGTATTAAAGTCACAGGTGAGTTTATCCTTCAATAATACTACATTGAAGGATGCTCTGGAACAACTTCAGGAACAAGCGGGAGTGAGTATTATTTATTCGAACAATGTGTTGAATGATGAGGCGGTTGTAAATCTTAATTCCAAAAAAATTTCATTGGAAGATGCTTTACATATTTTGCTTCTTAATCAGAATTGCTCGTATAAAGTGGAAAATGGGCAGGTTATATTGTACCCTGTGGAGAAAGTACAACCGGCAGTCACTGTAGTCGCTCAAGAAGGTTTTAAGGTAAAAGGTAGTGTTTCTGATGTTACAGGTCCTTTGGCTGGTGTAAATATTATGGTAAAAGGAACCATGACAGGTGTTATATCTGACATGGATGGTAATTTTGAAATTACTGCCCCTTATTCAGGAGCTAGTTTGATTTTTTCTTATATCGGTTATCAACCTCAGGAGGTACAGATAAATGGACGAAATACTCTAAAAATTACACTGGTGGAAGATACTAAAGCTTTGGAAGAAGTTGTTGTCATAGGTTATACTACTCAGAAAAAAGCAACAATTACTGGGTCTATATCGACCATAACTACCAAAGATTTAAAGCAAAGCCCGACCGCAAACCTGAATAATGCCCTGGCGGGTAGAATGCCTGGTTTGATGGCTAATCAGTTTGGTGGTGGTGAACCAGGTGTGGATGGAGCAGAGATACGTATCCGTGGTATGGGTACATATGGAGACAAATCTCCGATTGTCATTGTAGATGGTGTTGAACGCGACATGAGTTATCTGGCTCCTGAAGAAATCGAGACTTTTACAATTTTGAAGGATGCTTCTGCAACTGCTCCTTATGGTGTTCGTGGTGCTAACGGTGTTATCATTGTTACGACTAAACGTGGTAAAGCTTCTGAAAAGCCTAGTGTGAATTTTAAGGCATCGGTAGGGACAAATGCTCCGGTTAAATTTCCTACTTATTTAGGATCTGCGGATTATGCAACCTTATATAATGAAGCTATGATAAATAGTAATCCCGGAACAGATCCTTCAAAACTTGAGTTGTTTACGCAGGATGCTATTAACAATTACAGAATGGCTAAAGGAGATAATTCCGACGGTTTAGGCTATAACTGGGACTATTTTGATTATGCGTTTAAACCGGGAATTCAACAGGATTATAGTTTGTCTATCCGAGGAGGTTCTGAGCGTGCGCGTTATTATGTGATGGCTAATTATTATTCTCAGGATGGAAACTATGAGCATACAGATTTGACGGAACACGATACTCAGGCTAGGTTTAAGCGTTATAACTTCCGTGCAAATGTCGATGTCGATATTACAAAAGATTTTTATGTGCGGGTAGATTTAGGCGCTCGTATTACGGATCGTCATGCTCCGGGAACAACAGCATCTACAGTTGTTAGTTTATGTAATACGTTGCCTCCTTATTTGCCGATAACAGTACCTGAAAATGATAATCCTGATAATGAAGATTATGTATTGAATAATCCATACGGCATGTTGTATGGGGATTATAGGCATCGTAAAAATATTTTAGGAGAGTTATCAAGAACCGGATATCTGATTGAGAAGAAAACTTATCTGAACGGATCATTTGCAATCGGACATAAACTTGATTTTATAACAAAAGGATTGAAAATTGAAGGAGTTTTCTCTTATGATGCCTCTGAAGGTAACTGGGTCAATCGGAAACTAGGTGTCAATAAAGATGGTTATATGGAGTTTACTAAATATGCTACATTCCAGCCAGCAGAAGGTAGTTACGGTTCATTTTATATGAATAATCCGAATTATACGGGTAAATATATATTAGGAAATCCCTGGTATGACAAAGATGAGACAATAGAGAATACATTTAGCCATAATGCAGCTGAAAGTAAGACCTATTATCAGTTAAAACTAGATTACGCACGTACATTTAATGATCATGATATTACGGCTATGGTTTTGTTAAATCGTTCAAACCGAAGTTATGATAACCGAGTTGCTTATCGTTATCAGGGGCTGACAGCAAGAGCGACATACACTTTTCAGAATAAATATTTGGCAGAGTTCAATATTGGATATAACGGTTCTGAAAACTTTGCACCGGGTAAACGATACGGAACATTTCCTGCCGGATCTATCGGATGGGTTATTTCCCGGGAAAAATTTATGAAGGGAACCGATAAATGGTTGAGCAATCTTAAATTGAGAGCTTCTTATGGTTTAGTTGGTAGTGATAAAATTTCTGATAATAATGATGACCGTTTTGCTTATTTGCAATTTTTTCAGGGAGGAGACGGTTATTCGTATGGTGTGAATGAATTCGGAAATGGATACAACGGGTTGAAAGAGGGGAATTTTGCGAATCCGAATTTAACTTGGGAAAAAGCACGTAAGTTGAATATCGGTATTGACGCTTCTTTCTTTAATGAACGTCTGACTTTCTCAGCTGATTATTTTTATGAACATCGTTTTGATATTATAACTAACTTAAGTAATTCCGGAAAATTGGGATATCCAGGAATAGTCGGAAAGGATGCACCATTTGTTAACTCAGGTATTGTGGATAATAGAGGTATAGACTTTGAGATCGGCTGGAATGGTAGTATAGGAGATGATTTCCGTTATTATATCAAGCCAAATTTCACATTTGCACGAAATAAGATCAAATTCATGAATGAAGTATCGTATGATAATGACTGGCGTGCAAATACCGGAAAACGTATTGATGAATATTTTGTTTATGAAGTAGACCATTTCGTGTATGACCAGGCGGAAGCTGATCGTTTGAACTCTATGAATAACGGGGAAGGTTTCCAACCTTGGGGAACGTTATATCCAGGTGATGTAGTTTATAAAGATTTGAATGGAGACGGAAAAATAGATGACGAACATGACCGTCGTGCGATGGGAAATCCTCGTACACCGGAAATTCAATTTGGTATTCCTCTTGGTCTCCAGTATAAAGGTTTTGACTTGAGTCTGTTATTTCAGGGAGCTGCCAACTCAAGCATTTTGTTGAACGGTGCAGGTGTATGGGATTTCCCACAGTATGATAATGACCAGATTGGTAAGGTAAAACCGATGCACATGAACCGGTGGACTGAAGAAAGCAAAGATTTTGCAACTTATCCTCGTTTGACAATTGGAAAGAATGACAATAATAAGAATGAGAACAGTAGCTTATTCTTATATAATGCTTCTTATTTGCGTTTGAAGAATGTTGAGATTGGATATACTTTACCCAAAAGTGCTATTCGCTTTGCCGGGTTGCAGAATGTTCGTTTTTATGTACAAGGCATGAACCTGCTTACTTTTGATGGGTTGGATCATGTGGATGTTGATCCTGAAACAAATAATGGAAACGGTGCTTGGTATCCTATCCAGCGCATATTCAATTTTGGTGTTGATATTACTTATTAATTTAATAACAAACGACAATGAAGAAATTATATATATTAGCCGGCTTGGTTGCAGGATTATTATGTGTGACATCCTGTGATGATTATTTGGACCGTACTCCGGATGACAAAACGACAGAACAGCAAGTTTTCACACGTTATGATAAAGTCGAGTCATTGGTTACCGACTTATATGCACATGCAAAATATGCACAGCATCCATTGATTTACTTTAATCATTTCGGTTTGTCGAGTATTTCGGATGAATGTAGTGCAAGTAGCCATGAAGGGGCAATTCCACATCAATTTCATACAGGTAATTATGGTCCTTCTCAAGGAATGCCCTCTGGCAGTAGCGCAGGACAATACTGGGATGATTTGTATTCTACTATTCGCTCTTCTAATATAATATTGGAAGGTATTGCAAAATACAATACACCGGATAATCCGCAGGATGGACGAACGGGAGATTTAAAAAGGCGTATTGGTGAAGTTTATTTTTTGAGAGGTTATTTGCATTTACTTTTGATCCGTTCTTATGGTGAAGCTGTTTATGTCAATCGTGTAATAAATCCGGGGGATGATATGACTTTTGAGAAAGAATCGTTCCATTCGATGGTTGAAAAAATCTGTGCAGATGCTGATTCGGCTTATAATCGTGTTGATAGCTGGAATGGAGGACAATACTTCGGTCGTGTCGATAAAGGAGCATGTTTGGGCTTGAAAGCTATGGCTCGTTGGCTTGCAGCTACACCTCTTTGGAATGGTGGTAATTTACCGAATGATAATCGTATCTTCAAGTCCGAATACGGTTATGACCAGAAACGTTGGGAATTGGCAAGAGATGCAGCTAAGGCTGTATTGGAATGCACAAAAGAGGACGGCTCTTTACGTTATAAATTATACGAAACCTATACAAAGGATGACTTCAGAGATGTTGATGGTAAAACTGATACGAATAATAAAAAAGTCCAGCAACGTTTGTGGCAGATGATGTATGATATGAATGCTATCCAGGATGAATGGGTTTGGTTCGTAACAAGAGATAAAGATACGGGCTGGTCCGGCGACGTATTGCCTCCGTCACAAGGAGGTCATGCCCGTCAACGACCTTTGCAGGAACAGGTTGATGAATATGAATATATTGCTCCGGATGGATATGGTTATCCTATCTATTGCAATCATGCAGAAAAAGATGGATACGATGATGGCAATCCTTATGAGGGCATTCAACGTGATCCTCGTTTGTATCGTGATATTCGTTATCATGGTTCCTGGTATGGAGGTAACCAGTTGAATACAGCTGAAGGTAATGATGCGGTCGGGGGGAGTTATTTGGATCAGGCTTCTCATACGGGGTATTATTTGAGAAAGTTCTATAAAGATGGTTGGGATCGTGGTCATGGTGGCCATACTATTAACGGACCGGCTATTTGGCGCTTACCGGAATTCATTTATATCTATTGTGAGGCCGTTAATAATCTGACAGGTCCTAATGATGAAATTTATAATTTGATTAACAAGGTTCGTGACCGTTCTTTTATGGCGCCAATGCCACCGGCTGCAAAATCGGATAAAGAATTGATGGAAGAATATATTCAACGTGAACGTCGCGTAGAGTTATTTTATGAAAATAATCGTTATTGGGTTGCCCGTCTTTATCTCCAACCTGGAGATTATAACACGACCTCCAATGTAAAAGCTTCGGAATGGCCATATCCGAAAGATCAGCGTCAGTCTCATGGGATGAAACCGGTAGAAGATCCTAATGGAAAAATAGAGGTTAATGGAAAAAAATATCGTATGGAGCGTTTTGTTGTAGAAGATAACCGTGTGTTTAGTGCTCCCAAATCGTATTTATGGCCGATTTTACAGGAAGAACTGAAGCGTTGTCCTTCCCTGGTACAGAACCCCGGCTGGTAAGATAAGCCGGAACTCCTTTGTGTTTTTAATTTGATGAAAAGCCTGCTGTTTCAATTGAGCGGCAGGCTTTTTTTATCAATAGATCCGTTGAAGTTAAATAATTCATTATACATTTGTAAACTTAATTTTTTAGACAAATGAAATTATCAGTAGCAATCCTTTCGCTCGCAATCCTATCGGGCGGGAATGCCTCGTTTGCCCAAACCGACAAACAAGACAAAAAGGCGAAGGCCTATATGGTAGCCGACGCTCATCTGGATACCCAATGGAACTGGGATATCCAGACAACGATCAAAGAGTATGTTTGGAATACGCTCAGTCAGAATCTGTTTCTGCTGAAACGCTATCCCGACTATGTGTTCAACTTCGAAGGTGGTGTGAAATATGCCTGGATGAAGGAATATTATCCGGCGCAGTATGAAGAAATGAAAGAGTATATCAGGAACGGCCGCTGGCATATCTCCGGCAGTAGCTGGGATGCAACGGATGTGCTGGTGCCTTCTACCGAGTCGTTTATCCGCAACATTCTGCTCGGACAAGAGTATTACCGGAAAGAGTTCGGAGTGGAGAGCACGGATATCTTCCTGCCAGATTGTTTTGGTTTTGGCTGGACATTGCCGACGATCGCTGCCCATTGCGGTCTGATCGGTTTCTCCTCCCAGAAACTAGACTGGCGTAACCATCCCTTTTACGGAAAAAGCAAACATCCTTTCATGATCGGTTTGTGGAAGGGAGTGGACGGTGCTTCCATCATGCTGGCTCATGGTTATGATTATGGCAGAAGATGGAAAGATGAAGATCTGTCCGAAAGTAACTATTTGCTGGAACTCAGCAAACGTAATCCCTTCAATATCGTCTATCGTTATTATGGAACAGGAGATACGGGCGGTTCACCAAATCTCGCCTCTGTCCGTTCTGTTGAAAAAGGTATTAAAGGCGATGGCCCGGTGGAAGTGATCAGCGCTACCAGCGACCAAATGTTCAAGGACTTTATGCCTTATGACAAACATCCTGAACTACCGGTTTTTGACGGCGAATTGTTGATGGACGTGCACGGTACGGGTTGCTATACCTCGGAAGCTGCCATGAAATTGTATAACCGTCAGAACGAAGTACTGGCAAATGCCGCCGAGAATGCTGCCGTTGCCGCAGATTGGTTGGGAACTGCCGCTTATCCGTTGAATACATTGACTGATGCCTGGAAACGCTTTATCGTTCACCAGTTTCATGACGACCTGACGGGTACAAGTATTCCCCGGGCCTATGAATTTTCATGGAACGACGAACTAATCTCTCTCAAACAGTTTGCCGGTGTACTGACTTCTTCTGTGAGTGCGGTTGCCGGTCAGTTGGATACCCGTGTAAAAGGTATTCCGGTTATACTTTACAATGCCCATTCTTTTCCGGTAACCGACCTGGCGGAAGTTGTGCTGGATATGCCGAAGTCACCGAAAGGATTTACCGTTTATGACGATAAAGGAAAGAAAGTTGCGGCCCAGATGCTTTCTTATGATAATGGGAAAGTCCGCTTGTTGATCGCAGCTTCCGTTCCGGCAAGTGGTTATGCCGTTTATGATGTTCGTGAAGGAGGTTCGGTAACCCGTATGGTTTCAGTTGAAGCGAACGCATTGGAAAACTCCATGTATAAGATCCGTCTGGACGGAAAAGGAGATATCGTCTCTCTTCTCGATAAAAAGAACAATAAAGAACTGGTGAAGGAAGGTAAAGCGATCCGTCTGGCTCTTTTTACAGAAAACAAATCGTATAACTGGCCTGCCTGGGAGATTATGAAAGAGACGATAGACAAAGAACCAGTCTCTATTACCGAAGATGTAAAGATCTCTCAGATCGAGAACGGAGAGTTGAGGAAATCCCTTTGTATAGAGAAACGTCATGGACAGTCCGTATTCAAACAATATATCCGTTTGTATGAAGGTAGCCGTGCCGACCGTATTGATTTCTACAATGAAATAGACTGGCAGTCGACCAATGCTCTGCTGAAAGCTGAGTTCCCGTTGAGTGTCTCAAATCCCGAAGCAACCTATGACTTGGGTATCGGAAGTGTTAAAAGAGGAAATAATACGCAAACAGCCTATGAAGTATATGCACAGTATTGGGCAGACTTGACGGATGCAAACGGTTCCTATGGTGTATCTGTCCTGAATGACAGTAAGTACGGTTGGGATAAACCGAATGATCATACAATCCGGTTGACTTTGCTTCATACGCCGGAAACCAAAGGCGGTTATGCTTATCAGGATCGTCAGGACTTCGGTTATCATACATTTACTTATAGTCTGTTGCCTCATTCGGGAGGATTCGGGAAAGCACAAACAGGTGTCTGTGCCGATAAGTTGAACCAACCGATCATGGCATTTGCCGCCAACAAACATGCCGGTCGTCTGGGTAAATCTTTCTCTTTTGTCAATTCGGATAACACAAGTGTCGTTATCAAGACATTAAAGAAAGCCCAGGTATCCGACGAATTGGTGGTTCGTGTCTATGAAATCGGTGGAGTAAAGGAACAGACTGCCGAAATTTCTTTTGCCGATGCCATTGTCAGTGCAAGCGAAGCGGACGGAACGGAGAAGACGATTGGTAAAGCTAGTTTCACTGGTAATAAGTTACAGGTATCTGTTAAACCCAATTCGGTGAAGACGTTCAAGGTTAAGCTCAAACCATCGGATGTTTCGGTCGACAAACTGCAATATGCGAGTCTGCCTTTGAATTATAACAAGAAATGTGTCAGTTGGAATGAATTCCGTCGTGAAGCCGATTTTGCTTCCGGTTACTCTTATGCCGCAGAATTACTTCCTGATTCGATCGTTGTCAGCTCCATTCCTTTCAGGTTGGGTGAAAAAGAGGCTGTAAACGGTTTGACTTGTAAAGGAGACACGATAGAACTACCGGCAGGTGACAGCTATAACCGCATTTACTTCCTGGCTGCATCGAGGGAAGGTGATAGCGAAGGAACTTTCAGACTGGGAAAAACGGAACATGCGATAACAGTTCCCGAATATACCGGCTTTATCGGTCAATGGGGACATTTGGGGCATACGGAAGGTTTCCTGAAAGAGGCAGAAATTGCTTATGTCGGAACTCACCGCCATGCTCCGGAAGGAGACGAAGCATACGAATATACCTATATGTTTAAATTTGGTATGGATATTCCCAAAGGGGCGACCCAACTGGTTTTACCGGATAATAAAGATATCGTGCTATTTGCGGCAACAGTGGTGAAAGAAGAGAATCCGCAGGTTAGTCCTGCCTCCGGGTTATTCCGTACGGCATTGAAACCTCAGCAGGGCGATAAGGCAAATGCTCCGAAAGTCAATCTGATGAAAGGGGCGAAAGTGATTGCCTGTTCCGGTTTCGTCAATGAGGAAGAATCTCCCGAATGCATGATCGACGGTGATACGCAGACGAAATGGTGTGATATTACCGGGGTGCCTAATTATGCAGACTTCGATCTGGGTGAAACAAAGAATGTCAGCGGTTGGAAGCTGGTGAATGCCGGACAGGAAAGCCATTCTTATGTGACCCGTACTTGTTTCCTCCAGGGAAAGAACAGTTTGTCGGAAGAATGGAAAACATTAGGACGCCTGGATGACAACCGTAAGAATGAGGTAATCGGTTTGTTTACAAAACCGGAATCAGTCCGTTATATCCGTTTGTTGATCGCCCAGCCGTCGCAGGATACAGGTAGTCGTGACGCCCGTATTTATGAGTTGGAGGTTTATTGACGGATTGTCTGACAAAACATAATTAATTTATTAAACTAAAGCGTCTGAATCGGATTTTATTCTGATTCAGACGCTTTTTTTGCTCTCCGAAAAAGTTTGTACACTTCTCCTTTCAGGTTTCATTCGCATGGCAGCCTTGAAAAATAAAGAACTGAAATGAAGGGTTGTATGTTTAGGCTTTTAAAATGCCGATGGCTGGTTATTCGTTCGTCTACCAATAGTTATCCATTTATCTACGGATAGTAGTCCGCTGGTAAAGCATAGGTGTTTCGAAATGTTAAGTCAGGACTTTTGATAACGAAACATATATGTTTTGAAGACAAAAGTCCTATGTTTTGCCAGTCGTTATTTTACCTTGAATTTTCGTATACATTTTTTCACAGTTTCATCCCTTCAGCCGGATACTTTGAAAAACACTCCATTCGTAGCTGACTGAAAGCTGAAAGCAATAGCATGCAATAACATAGAGAGGTGGAGCCAACTAACAAACGGATTCATGCTATATTCAATTTAACTCAGAAAACAGTTGTATCTGATTTCAAATACTTAAGTATTTAGTTACAAATACAATTGTATTTGAATCCGGAAATAATAGTGTTTTTTCTACTATCCTTTGCTCTGATATGGGCGTGCTTATATTTTATTCATGTAATACTCATTTTTTCGTTTTTTCAGCTAGGGTAAATTGAGAAAAAGTTGTTCTTCTTTAGATTCATATAATTAAAAATTCTGTTATGAAAAGAAGAATAGCCTTTTGTCTTTTACTGTTAGTCTGTGTACTTGTTTATTTTAAAGTTCTTCAAGCTGATTTCCTTTATTATTGGGATGATCAGGTTATCGTAATGAATCAGTATACTGTCGGAGGTTGGAGTTGGAATAATCTGTGGCATATTTGTACTGATTTCCATGCAGGACAGTATGCTCCTGTCATGGAGATGAATTTCCTGGCGTTATATACTTTCTTCGGTTATAATCCTTTTTGGTTTCATTTGGCGAATCTGTGTTGGCATTTAGGGTGTGTTTGTCTGACCGGACTGTTTATTGTAGAGTTATTAAAAACACATGGCTATTTTTCAAATAAAGAGATTCATCTGATTGCCTTTTTGACTGCGTTTATTTTTTCTATTCATCCGTTTAATGTAGAGTCTGTAGCATGGGTCAGTGCTGTGAAGATTTTGATATATAGTTTTTTCTATTTATTGGCTGTCATTTGCTATCTACGGTATATTAAAACGATGAAGGAAAAGGATTATCTGCTGACTCTTTTTTTATTTGCCGTTTCGTTTCTGGCGAAGGAGCAGGCTGTTACACTTCCTTTGTTATTGATACTCATAGACTGGTTTTGCCATCGGAATTTGAAAGAAAAGGCATTATGGGTTGAGAAACTCCCATTTTTCATATTGTCTTTGTTTTTTGGAATAATTACGATCCTCTCTCAGGCTGGGGGAGGAGATGCTCCTGTTTTTCCATTCGGACAACGTATTGTTTTGGCCTGTTATACACTCTTTGAATATTTAACAAAGTCGTTATTCCCCATCGGGTTAAATTATTTATATCCGTTTCCGATTCTTCCCGAAGAGAGTTTACCTGTAAGGTTTTGGATTTATCCATTGTTGGTGATCTGTATAGTTTCCTGGTTATGGGTTAATAGGAAAAATAAGTTATTACTTTTTGGTGCATGTTTCTTTGTCATTCACCTATTGGTTGCTTTAAATATTATTTCCACATCCAGACAAGCCATAGTGGCAGACCGGTATTCTTACATGAGTAATATTGGAATAATCTTTTTAGTTGTGGTCATGCTCGTCCGGTTAAAAAGTAAATGGGGGAATACGTATAAATGGAAGGGGGCACTTGTCGCTTTCTTGATGTATAGTTTCTATTTGGGAGGATATACATATATCTACTCAACACGCTGGGAAAATACAGAGACTGTTAAGCTGCATATCAATGAGTTGTTGAAAGAGAGAGAAACAGAAGAGAAAAATCAGGCTCAGTCAGAATCGGTTGAGTCGAATTATTAATATAAATATTTTACATTATGAAAAAGAAAAACATTATTTCTTTAGCTGGTGTGGTAGCTCTGTTAATGGGGCTGGGTTTGAATCTTGAATACGCACTGGATGATTATGGATTAAAGAGTAACTCATTGAATTTGTTTGTGTTGGCGCAAGCTAGTAATTCGGGAGGAGATCAATCTTATGGGCATCAGCAATCAACGACTGCCCACTGTGGGAAAACAACAACAACGGTTACAACTACGACTTCCGGAAATTCTTCTTCTGTAGGTGGAGGTGTTTCCGCAGGGATGGGAGGTGCTTCTGCTGGAGTTTCAGGAACTACAGGTAGTTCTAGTGGAAATACGACAACAACTACTGTAACAACAACAGAAGAGTATGATGCCGAAAAGCTATATTGTGAAGATGCTACTAACATGGTAGAAGTCTGTGTAAACTTTAATCCTTGTAGATAATAGAGATTATCTTGGACAAGTGTTTTTTGAGTTGATAATTAGCTTAAAAAATACTTGTCCGATGTAATTTGAATATGAATTATTATATTTATAATATGAATTGAACATGAAAAGAAATATCTTATTATTTTTATTTACTTTAATTGTAATTTTTTCATCTTGTAGGAAAAATTCCCCCAATTTTTCTGATAAAAAGGAGGAGATTTCTCTTTTAAGAAATATAGAAAAGCCAATAGAAGTTCATATTGATTTGAACAATGATTGCTTGCCTTTTGATAGCTTGATGAATAAAGTAAACTATGTAAAGTTGGAAACTACAGGTGATAATCTTATAGGAGAAATTTCTCAACTTTTGTTTGTAGATGACAAAATCATAATAGTAGATGCTGGACAATCTAAAACAATTACAGTTTATAATGAAAAAGGCCATTATCTATATAAAATAGGAGCCTTTGGACAAGGACCAATGGAGTATGGAGCGTTGAATCATGTAGCTTTTACTCCGGGGAAAGAAATGCTTGTCATAACAGATTTGAAGAGTGGACGTCTAAAATATTATAGTATAGATGGGCATTATGTGAAATCGGTGAAATTACCTTATTGGTTTAGTCGTTGTGAGTTTATAACTGATAATTTGATTGCTGGTTTTTGGTCAGGAGGGACTGTTATACCAGGGGAAAATAAGAATTATAAGCCACTTTTGGTAGTTACAGACTTATTGGGAAATATTTCTTCTTCGGCTTTTCAGAGTTATTATAGGAAGGAATATACGAGTACAATTTTCGAACCGATTCGAAAATTCGAGGATCGTGTACTGTACAATAATCCAAATACAGATTCTATTTATCTATTGACCTCCAATAGTATTGAGTTAGCTTATCATCTGAATATAAAAGGAGCTAAACCAATGATAATAAATGAAGATATAACAAATGATCTATTGAGAGAACAACGCCGGAATAACCCATTTTTCAATGGAGATTTTATAGAGTTGAAGGATGGTGCTATATTTCATATTTTTGAATCAGGATTTCCCGGTTATCGTTTTGGTATTTATTCTAATGCTAAACAGCGTACTTTTTGTTGTAATGACATTCGTTATAGTCCTTTTTTCTGTTTTTTTGATGCTCCTAAAGCTCGCTATGGTGATAATACGGTAGTTGTAGATACTCGTTCGGATATTGTTCTTGCTTATAAAGATGAACTATACAAGCTTGGAAAGAAAGAGGAAATAGATGAGTTTTATAAAGATTTGACAGAGGATAATAATCCTGTCTTATTTTTTTATGAATTGAAATTTTAGTTTTATGTATAAAGTGAAAGTAATAATTGCCATTTTACTTTTGGTTGACATCTTGTTGAGTGTGATATGTTTGAACCTGTTCAAAGATAAAGCTTCGTTGACTGCCGAAAAACAATCTGTAAAGGATGATAGATTAATAGAAGTACTGGAAAATAATTTTAAAATAGGTATTTATAATGATAATTCTATTTTAGATACAACTACTGTGGTTTATGATTTGAATAAGAATAAAGTTGGTCTGTCTGAAATTTTAACAGATAAGCCTTGTTTGATTATTCGATTTGCGGAAACAAATTGTGAAGAATGCGTTCGCTTTCTGCTGATTAAAGTAATGAGATTGTATAATAGTGATCTTTTCAACAAAAGAATTCTGTTATTCGCTTCTTATCCAAATCGGCAAGCACTTAAAATATTGGTAGATCGTTTGAATATTAAATATCCAGTTTATCTAGTCGATAAACTGCCGATATCCTGTGAGCGGATAAATTTTCCTTATTGCTTTATGTTGGATAGTACAATGCGGACAAGTCATGTTTTTGTCCCAGACAAATATGAACCTCAGATTGCAAATACTTATTTCGAACTAATAGAAAATAGATATTTTAAATAGAAGTTGTATCAAATAACTATATAACAGATGAATAAAATTATATTAGGAATTGCTTTGGCCTCTATTTCTTTTGGGTCATGTCATAAATCTTCTCAGAAACTTCAGGAAAAGATTGATAACTCTGTTCCAGTAGCTTCTGTGATAAGTCACCAGAAGTCTGTAGAGGTGAATATTGACTTAAATAAGGATTGCTTACCATTCGATAGTTTAATGATTAAAGTCAACTATGTAAAGTTGGAAACTACAAGTGATAATCTTGTTGGAGGTATTTCTCAAATTTTGTTTGTTGATGACAAAATCATTGTAGTAGATGCTGAGAAATCTAAAACAATTACAGTTTATGATGGGAAGGGCCATTTTTTATACTCAGTAGGTACATTGGGACAAGGACCAATGGAGTATGGATCGTTGGATCATGTCGCTTTCACCCCGGGGAAAGAAATGCTTGTCATAACAGATTTGAAGAGTGGATGTCTAAAATATTATAGTATAGGTGGAATCTACGTAAAATCAGTAAAACTTCCTTACTGGTTCAGTGAGAGTGAGTTTTTAACAGATAATTTGATTGCAGGTTTTTGGTCAGGAGGAACAGTTATACCTGGAGAAAATAAAAATTATAAGCCTCTCTTGGTTATCACAGACTTGTTTGGAAGTGTCTCTAGTTCAGCATTTCAAAGTTATTATAAAAAAGAATATACGAGTACTATATTGGAACCTATTCGACAATTTAATGATCGTGTATTGTACAATAATCCAAATACAGATTCTATCTTTTTGTTGACTCCTAATGGTATTGAGTTAGCTTATCATCTGAATATAAAAGGAGCTAAACCAATGATATTAAATGAAGATATAACAAATGATCTATTGAGAGAACAACGCCGGAATAACCCATTTTTCAATGGAGATTTTATAGAGTTGAAGGATGGTGCTATATTTCATATTTTTGAATCAGGATTTCCCGGTTATCGTTTTGGTATTTATTCTAATGCTAAACAGCGCACTTTTTGTTGTGATGGCTTTCGTTATAGTCCTTTTTTCTGCTTTTTTGATGCGCCGAAAGCTCGTTATGGTGATAATACGGTAGTTGTCGATGCTCGTTCGGATATTGCTCTTGCCTGTAAAGATGAACTATACAAGCTTGGAAAGAAAGAGGAAATAGATGAATTTTACAAAGGCTTGACAGAAGACAGTAATCCGATCTTGTTCTTTTATGAATTAAAATTTTAGTTCTATATTCTCTGAAAATGAAAGAATGAAAAGAATATCTGTTATAGGTCTACTATTTATAATCTTATGTGTATTCTTCAGAGTTTTGGAGGAGAGATCTGTCTTGTGCCGTCTTCGAGTATGGAGCCTGCAATTCTTATCGGAGATTGGTTGTGGATAGATAAATTGACTTATGGTGCTCGTTTGCCTGTTCGTTGGAGTGATATTCCATTAATAAATGTGTTTACATGGAACAGGACTTTATGGGAAAAAGATAGAGGAACAAATTGGGGGTATCGCAGAATAAAAGGTTTTAGAAGTCCCTGCATCTCTGATATCATTGTTTTTAATAGTCCTGAAAGACCTGATATTTTGTTGGTGAAAAGGGTTGCAGGAGTTATTTCTGCCGGAGATACTATTACTTTTAATAGGGAGAATTATTCGAGTTTGAAGAAAATACTTGATAATGAGTATGTCTCTTCCTTTATGAGGAAAAATAACATCTATATAAATGGTAGGGGTGATTCCTGTTACCGGGTAAAGCAGAATTATTATTTTGTGTTAGGGGATAATTCCTCCGAATCTTACGACAGTAGATCGTTTGGTTATATTCCGGAGAGTTCTGTGGTTGGAAAGGTTGACCGTGTGTTGTTTTCGATCGATTGTGATCAGAAGGAATTTTGTAGATTTCGCTTTTTCAGATTGTTTCATCGTTTGCATTGAGATGTTTGCCCGTACTTGACATTACAACAGTCAAGTACGGGAGAGAAGGGCCTTTTGTTCATTACTTATTGTTATCGGTCGATTGATTGACAATCTTTTCCAGTAATTCCTGCATCTTCCCGATAACCGGTTCTTTTTCCAACCCATATTCCGATGCCAAGTGTTCCATTTGAGGGAAAGAAGTCCATACTTTGCCGTTCTTGTCTTCCCAAACAGAAATTTTAAGGGGTAACTCGATGGAGATGGCCGGGTTTTCCTGCATCAACTTTGTTCCTACCTTCGGAGATCCGAAGACAATAACCTGGTTTGGGCGTAAATCTAACCCTACTTCTTCTGCGTTTTTCTGATGATCGAATTTGGCGAATACCGGGATATCCATTTTCTGAAGGATTTGCTCGATCCGTCCCATCGTTTCGTCTACACTGAATTTGCTTGCCTGATTATTCATATTATTTGCTCCTTTTTGTGCCAGCACCACTCCTGCAAACAGGAGCCCTGCCAGAATAGATAAATACTTTCTCATGTTACACCTTTTATTATAGATCATTATTTTACAAAAATAGCGGAATGAGATGCTTTGTAAGATAACAGTTTTGCCTGTTGATTTGTCAATTTTCCGTATTATTTTACTACTTTGGCAGAAAATTTTTGAAATTGCATGCAGTATTCCCGCAGTCATTACATTTATATAATAAACACGCGCGGCGTTGATGGGTGAAGCAGAACTGATAAAGCAGTGTATGCGGGGTGTGAATGCAGCCCGTAAAGAACTCTACGATACTTATGCGGAACAAATGTTAAGCATTTGCTTCCGGTACACAGGAGGTATGGACGTAGCTTACGATCTGTTGCATGACGGATTCTTGAAAGTATTCTCCTCTTGCTCAAGTTTTTCGTATCGCGGAGAAGGGAGTTTGAAAGCGTGGATGAGCCGTATATTTGTAAATACGGCGTTGGAGTACCTTCGGAAAAAGGATGTCCTCAAACAAGTAGTCCCCCTTGATATTATTGCTGAAACAGAAGAAGAGCCTCCGGAGGAGATCGAACAGATCCCGACGTCGGTCCTGATGCAATTCGTCCAGGAGTTACCAACGGGATATCGCACCGTGTTTAACTTATATACATTTGAAGAACGAAGTCATAAAGAGATTGCCGAGCTTCTGCATATAAACGAACGATCATCATCGTCGCAACTGTGCCGGGCAAAAGCAATGCTGGTAAAGAAAGTAAACGATTACATTCAGAAACAAGCCGGAAGATGAAAATGGAAGATAAATTAATAGAGGAATACCGGAATCGGTCGGTTGAATACCGTCTGCCGTTGCCGGAGGATGGCTGGGAGAGGCTGGAAGCTGCGTTCGCTCCGGCTCCTGCTGAAGTTCGTCGCTTCCCTTATCGTTGGTTGGCGGCAGCAGTGTCTTTTTTGGCAGTTTTAGGTTCTGCTCTTTACTTTATGGGGATAGATAAAGAGATAGAGCCGGTCTTGTCGGATATCGTTCTTCCTGCGGAAAAAGTGGAGACTCCGTCTGCTCCGGTTGTGCCGGTAGAGCCGATCAAACCGCAGCCAGTAGTGAGAAAACTGGCGGCTACAGTGAAAACGGCTGAACCGCAGTTGCCTGACTTGTCGCAGGTAGTATCGGAGGTTTACATGTCTATTTCCGCTTATTTTCATGCGGAGATAGGAGAAGAGCATGCGACGGAAAGTAATTCGTACAATAACCGTTCCGTAGTGGAAAGCGGGCAGTACGAATATGTTCCGGAGAAGAGTTACGAGCCGTTACCGGTGGAACCGGCTCCTTCTGCTAAAGGATGGAGTTTTAGTTTGTATGCCGGGAATATGTTTGACCGCTATTCCTCTGCCACAGGAGGATTGCAGATGTTTAACGCGGCAACCCGTTCGGATGTAAGTGTGAATAATAACCCGGGTTCAGGGACATTTGACGACTACATGAAAGATGTGGCGTCGAATGCTCCTAACTTCCGGGATCCGGCAGACTTTACAATGTTTGAGAAGATTGCCGCCGCGAATTATCAGAAATCGACCGGAACGAAGATGAAGTACAGATATCCTCTGTCTGCCGGCCTTTCGGTTAAGAAGCGGATAAGCGACCGGTTGTCTTTGGAGAGCGGGTTGATTTATACCTTCCTTTCTTCGGAGTTGACTGCCGGTGAAGGTGATTTCTATAAACAGGAACAACGCCTGCATTATCTGGGAATACCTTTGAAGGTGAATTATACGATCTGGAAGAAAGACCGTTTGTCATTCTACGCTTCTGCCGGTGCTATGGCGGAGATGTGTGTGGATGGCAGTCTGAATACGGATTATTATCTGAATAACGTCCGTCAGCGTAAAAGTAAGACAGACCTTGATGTTGATAAAGTACAGTTTTCTGCTTTAGCAGCTCTTGGCGTACAATATGATATAGCAAAACCCGTTAGTATCTATGCCGAACCCGGTATCGCCTATTATTTTGATGATAAGAGTGTGGTTGAGACGATCCGGAAAGAGCAGCCACTCTGTGCATCGGTACAGTTCGGCGTGAGATTTGCTTTTTGATGACTAGGTGATGTTGATTTCCTGTACAGGAAAAAAGATGAGCAGAGTTTCCGACGGGAGGCTCTGCTCTTTCTTTTATATGTGTATATCTAATATTAAGTTACGTTTATTTTTTCATCCAAATAAATTGGAGAATGCAGATGGCAACAGTAAAATAGTCCTGCATAAGATCACATTTCAGTTGTTTTAAAGCGTTGTTGATATGGTATTCAACATTTTTTGTTGAAATTTCCAGTTGATCTGCAATTTCTTTATTTCTAAGACCGCTGTATCGGCTTAGCATAAAAATCTCTCTGGTCCGCATTGGCAATTTTTCTAATGAGATTGCTATTGCCTGGTTCAGTTCCTTTGTAATAAGTATTTCCAGTGAATCATCTTCAAGGACATATATATTGCTCCTTTGATAAACGGTATATTCATTCAGATCATCTATCGGTATTGTATTTAGTTGCAGGCTTTTCAGATAGTTTAGGCATTTATTACGGCTGACAACCATCAGATAAGTGATCAGGCAGGTATTATCATCCAGAATCTTTCTTTGATCCCAAAGGACCAGAAAGGTATCCTGTACAATTTCTTTTGCTGCCTCTTTGTTTATCACATAAATATTGGTAAATGCATATAAACGAGGCCAGTAAGATTTAACTATCTGTTCAAAGGCTTTTTCATTGCCATCCTTTAGTTGCTGTATCAGAAAAGATCGGCCCATGTCCAATGGAGTTTTATCCATCAGTTCCCGAAGTGGATGGTTTGTATAAAGGAAGCGTGAGAACTGTTGATATATCTAACAATGAGGCTCTCGACTGCCCATCTTCATGATATAAACAACAGACTCACGCTCTTTATCCTGAATACACAAGTACATAATATACCCGTCAGTGTATAACAAGGAAAAGAACATGAGCGTTTTGTTGTCTATTATCCATGAAGATTGAAATTGTCGAGATTTCATTGTTAGGATAATATCTTTAAACGCTTATGTTTTGCTAATAAGTTGCATCCGGCAACGCTTTGCCTGTCTGCATATCATTTGCAAATATAAACAGAAGATATGAAATTCTTTAGTTTCTGCTCAATTTATTGCATTTTCGTTTTCATGTGATAAAATAATAAGATCGGATTATCATCTTCCGTAAGACCGTCTAATAATAATTCAGCTAACTTTGAATCGCATTTTTTGAGTATATCATTTTTAGCTCCCACAATCTTGCTGGCACTAACCGGAACAACGATTGTATTATCTCCATAATAAAACCAAGGAATATGAAAAAAGCTAAATAGTGGATTTTTGCATTTCCCATTGTTTTCATAGGTTCTATCCTCTGATTTTACATATACTCCCCATGTTAAATAATCGACATTACTCATGTAATGAAAAACAGCGACATCTTTTAAATCAATAAAATGACTATTGAAATAATCGATGTTTCTCATTTGTTCTCTAAAATCGTCATCAGTTGTTGTCTCATCGATATGTAAATGGTTACCCCCTGCTATATTAAATGCATATTTTGCTTTAAAACTATTTTTGTTAACTTCAAATATAGTATCATTGAAAGGAGGATTAAAATAAATATTTGAGCCAAATCGATGAAGGGGATACCCTGTGGAATAGTGGAATTTATTACTATAATAACTTTTGTATTGTGAATAATATACTTTTCCATTCAAATCCGTTATTATAAATGTCGGTTTATCCGGTGTGCCTGGAATTTCATTTCCTGCATCATAATATCCAATCACAAGCTGATCCGTTATAAATTCCATATTAGAGAATGTATAGGGACGATGTTCTGTTTTTGCTAAAGAAGAGCCTGTTAATTGCCCTCCATTGTCATTAAGATAAAAATATTTCAGAGTCATATTCCCTGTATCCATGATTACCACTTGAGAACTATCAGGAGTTAAGGTCACATAGCTTAAAAATGCATATTCGTCCGGGGCTTGTCCCAAGCGTGAAATTTTGTTCAAAAACCGTCCTTGTTTATCATAAACAGTGACTGTCTTTGAGTTTCCTCTGTCCACCGCAATAATATTATCTTTTGTAAATAATAAATAGTTTATATGACCAATCAGGTTCTCATCCGTAGTCTCCAGTTTTACGAAAGAAACACTATCTATCAATTCATCATAGAAATAACCTTTTCCATGAGGATTCAATTTTATTTCTTTTACATTTTCCAGTGATGGAGCAAATATAGATACTTCAGGCTGATCTTTCTCCATAATCACAGATTTATCCTTTTCTCTTTTACAAGAAAACAAAAATAATATCACTATACAAAATAGAACACAATATTTATTCATAACTTTATATATGAGTAATTCAACATTTGCAAAGTTCCGCCGATGGGGTATTTCCATCGGCGGAACTGTTAATTTTTTAATAAAATCCATCACATGGATTATAATTCACACATCTCTCAACCAAATTGCTTCCATCACACCAGTAATGTTCTCCTGTGGTAGTCTTAATTGTAGTAGTACTCCCATAAACCGTTTCAATACTACACTTTATCCCTTCTTTACGTTGATGTCCATAATCGCTTGAACTGGAACTACCTCCTCCTCCAGATTGAGCCAATACCATAATTGGCAAAGAGTTAGTTTCAATACCATAATCAGCTAGTGCATACTGAACATTCATTACTAAACCTAACATTAGAACTATTGCTCCTAATGTTACAAATACTTTTTTTTTTTCATAACAATTATTTATTAGTTATTATTGAATGGTTCTCCATGCTTTTTTAAAGGAGAACTGTTTTCTCTATTTTTAATTAGTTTTCTAACATGACTTTTTAATGTATCTGTGTCTTTCCAGTCTTTTGTGTAGGAGAACAGTAAGTACCTAAATAAATTAGATATAAAGCAAAACAAGCCGAAATAAGTAACCTTTTCCATTTCTCTGATAAGGCTTGAATAAAATGAAAAAAAATCCAAACTGTTAAAAAAGAAGTTCCTATGCATCCTAAATAAAGATAGCGGTCAGCTACTATGGTAAAACGGGATATTGAAATTAGATGTAAGGCTACTGCAACATGTAGAACCAGAAATAAAATGGAAAACATTACAATTTTATTTTTCCTGTAAACAAATAACATTCCAGATCCTGTCAACACTATAATAGGATAAAACCATAAACGTAAAGGAATAGACTCTTCCGGTAATACAGGGAATGGATATATGTATGATAAATTTACAGGTAAAAATGATTTAACCATATATTCGAATGTTGTATAGCAGGCAAATAGAATTCGGTAATCCAACGAATAAATAAGTTCCTCTCCTTCGCTTCCTTGTGAAAGGATTGTTAGAATCCCTCCTAATAAAGACAAAGAGAAAAAAGAGATTTTTTCTACCCATAGTTCTCTATTATGAAAATCTCTGCCGACAAAATAATCTATGAGAAGTAAACAAACCGGTAATGTGACAGCCTGTTCTTTTCCTAAGAACGAACAGATAAAGAAAAACAGAGTTAACAGAAAATATGTGTTTCGTCGATTTTGCACATATTTTAGATAACAAAGTAAAGACAGCAAATAAAAAAACGTATATATTAAAACTTTGGAGGCATTAAGCCATGCTACAGATTCTACATTGACCGGGTGAATTCCCCATAGTAATGCGGTGAAAAAGGCTATAATTCTAATATTATACTCAATGTAGACATTACTCTTACTCAATAGCATAATAAAGAATCGATAAACTAAACAAACATTAGCTAAATGCCAGCATAGACTGGTAAGATGAAAAAATGAAGAATCATAACCAAATAAAGTATGTAACAACAAGTAATTCAATTCATTAAAAGGAGCATATTGGCCATGGTAAAAATCAGTTAGTATATACCATAAATTATTAATATTTATTCCTCCTGTGGTGTAATGATTCATCACAACCCATTGATCATCCCATTGATACAGAAAATTATGGTTTATTACTGGGCAATATACCAATATAACTATTGATATGAGCATCAGATAAGGCCAAACAGTGTCGAATGTAGTGTTTTTTTTCATACAATATTTAAAGTTTACAAGGATTGCTTTTACAAGAGGAACAACTTTTTGGGATTTTACCCTAGCTAAAAAATGAAATATTTTTACTTTTTCATCAAAATAAATTGGAGGATGCAAATGGTTACAATGAAATAGCCTTTCAGAAGATCATTTTAATTAGTTGTAATTCGTAAAGGTCATCTATCGGTGTGAGGGGATTTTAGATAAGGTTGAGGTGTTGATTTTCTATACAGGCAAAAAGAAGAGCAGGACCTCCTGTCGGAAATCCTGCTCTTTTTTACTTTTTACTAACATGTACCCGTTGAGTGGGTGCCATATTGTCGTTGCGGTAGTTGATCTGTTCGACTACGTTTTCTGCCAGTTCGCGGAAAGCTGCTCCGGTGATCGTGTCGGGATTCAAAGCGACAGGTGTTCCGTTGTCGCCTCCTTCGCAGATACTCTGTACGATGGGGATTTGTCCTAACAGGGGAATATTCAGTTCTTCTGCCAGACGTTTGGCTCCTTCTTTTCCGAACAAGTAATATTTGTTCTCTGGAAGTTCGGCAGGAGTGAACCAGGCCATGTTTTCAACTAATCCTAAAACAGGGACATTGATCTTTTCGCCGGTAAACATGCTGATACCTTTGCGGGCATCGGCTAAGGCAACTTCCTGAGGGGTACTGACAACGATAGCGCCTGTGATAGCCAATGTCTGTACCAGAGTCAGGTGGATGTCGCTTGTTCCCGGCGGCAGGTCGATCAGGAAATAGTCGAGATCGCCCCAGTTGGCGTCGCCGATCAGTTGCTTCAAAGCATTACTAGCCATAGCTCCGCGCCATAAAACTGCATCTTCCTTGTTTACAAAGAAACCGATTGAGAGTAGCTTTACTCCGTAGTTTTCTGCCGGTTGTATCAATTCGCGGCCGTCTACCTCTTCCATATAGGGACGGGCGTCTTCTACATTAAACATCTTAGGCTGGGAAGGACCAAAGATATCGGCATCCAGCAAACCTACCTTATAGCCGAGTCCTGCCAGGGCTACAGCCAGGTTAGCGGCAACCGTACTTTTACCTACGCCTCCTTTACCGGAAGATACGGCGATGATATTTTTAACCTGCGGAAGCAGTTTGTCCGGTTCGGGGCGTGCGGCCTGGCGTGCCAGAACTTCGATGTTTCCTTTGATGTCGACATCTTCGCCGACATAAGTCAGGATAGCTGTCTCGGCTGCCTTTACGACTGATTTGATAAACGGGTCGTTGGGTTTCTCGAAAAGGAGGGAGAAGCTCACTTTATTGCCTTCGATCCGTATGTTGTCTTCTACCATGCCCATTTCGACAAGGTCTTTTCCTGTACCCGGATAGCGCACTTTTGCAAGTGCGTCCATGATAAGTTTAGGATATATAGCCATAATATGATTGTATAATTGGTTGTCTTATTTGCCTGAAGCCAGTGCGCTGCGCTTGCTTCGGTTGAAACTGCGGTAAGGATCGAGCTCGATCTCTACGTCCGGTTCTACCAGTTCGTCTCTTTCTTCACAAACAAACTTGATGTATTTGATGTTCAGTCCGCGGTCGAGCCATTGTTGTTCGTAATAGGTTTTGATAGACAGAATATCGTCTACCAACCCTGAATGATACAGGTCGTTGTTGCTGAACAGGACTGGATAGTTGTTGGCTTTTACCATTTCACAGGTGTAAGTGTACATAAAGTTACTGTCGGTTTTGAGGTGGATGATGCCATCACCTGACAGTATTTCGCGGTACATCTTCATGAAACGGGTGGAAGTCAGTCGTTTGTTTACCTTTTTCATTTGCGGGTCAGGGAAGGTAAGCCATATCTCGGCTACTTCGCCGGCTGCAAAGAAATGTGAGATCAGTTCGATACTGGTACGCAGGAAAGCTACGTTGGTCATTCCCGAGTCATAGGAATCTTTGGCCCCGGTCCACATACGGGCTCCTTTGATATCTACGCCGATAAAGTTTTTGTCGGGGAACAGGCGTGCCAGTCCCACCGTATATTCACCTTTACCGCAACCCAATTCGAGCACGATCGGGTTGTCATTCTTGAAAAACTCCTTATGCCAGTGTCCTTTCAATTCAAATCCTTTCTCTTGCAGAACGGCAAACGGATACTGGAAAACATGCGGATATCCCGCCATATCGTCAAACTTTGCTAACTTATTTTTTCCCATGCTGCAAAGATAATACTTTATTCAAACAATGCCGATACTGATTTTTCCCTTTCCCGTACGATCCTGTCGAATTCGTCTTCCCGTTCTTTCGGTAACCGGGCTTTTTGTATCCATTCATCACTTCCGTAGACACCGGCTTTTTCGTAATCGAACGGTTTGAACCTGATTTTCCGGATCGCTTTTTGATTCTTGAAATGGAAATCTAAGCGATAAGGGTCTTTGAATGCAGGGTCTTGTATGATAGAATGTTTGTCTTTGATGCCTTTCCAGGTATTCCAGTCGTTATCCAGGAACTTGGGAGGCATATTGTTACGCAGGTCCCAATAGCAATTGTAGTCCATATCTATGTTTGCTTTGTCCCAGGGACCTGACAGATATACTCCGTGATCCATTAGTATGATATTGGAAGTAAAGCTGAACGACTGATGTTCTTCGACCCGCGTAAATTGAAGTTGCTGATGATGATTGAAGGCGAAAATATTGTTTCGTATGTAATTCTTTTCTCCGTAATGCTGATGGAAACCTCCGCTTTTACAACCGTATACCAGATTGTTTTCCATAACGACACCGGTACTTCCCTCATCAGTATAAAGTCCCCAGCCGCCATAATCATAAGAATAAATATGATGGATTACATTATTGTGGATACGGGTTCCGGGAGAGATACCCAATGTGTAAACGGCTCCCATATCGGACAATTCTCCCCAACCGATATGATGAATATTATTGTAAGCGATCTCATTATTAACGGCGTAGCTTTTCCCATATCCCCAGACCCAGCCGACGGAAACTCCTGAATACAACAAATCGGATATTTCGTTATGAGTAACTTTGTTGTCGGAAGAATTGAAAATGGCGACACCGACCCCGCATGGAAAAACAAATCCGGTTTTCTGTATGATATTGTTATCGACTGTAATCTTTTTGGTGAGAAGGTTCGGATCGGGAGTTTCATATTCTCCGATCTTTACAGCCCCGGCTCCCAGGTCAGTCAGATAAGAATGTTCCAGATTACAGTTCGTACAGGCTTTTCTGAACCATATAGCGTAGTTTCCTGTATGTTTGATTTCACAGTTTTCAAAACGGATATTATCCGCAAAGTCGAGATGGATTGCGGCATCGACAGGGGAAGCGGCCTGAGCCGGATCATTACCGGTCTTCGGCATGACATACCCTGAATGTTCAAAAGAGAGGTTACGAAATGTGATGTTTTTGACCGGATAGCCTTTTTCTCCCTTTATTGTGAGTAGCCTGTTTAAAACCGGGGCATGGGCGATGCTTGTTTCCATGATTTCTCCTTTATGGGGAATATAATATAAGTCACCGGAAGGCTCCATAAACCATTCCCCTTCGGCCGTCATGGCTTGTTTGTAGTTTTCGAGGATGAAACGGCTTCCTTTTTGTATGGGGTTCCAGGGTTTCATCCCTTGTCCGTTCAGGAAAAAATAACCGGAGTCAGGTATTGCCATGGAGAGATATTTACGGGTATTATCCCATTTATGATAGCACATAACCATTACTTCGTTCAACTCTTCTTCGGAGAGACCTTGCAGGGATACCATATCTTCCGGCTTTGCCTGAATACGTTGTGTGGCATATTCCGGAGAACGCCCCGTCCCTTTATAATGAATGGTCTCATCTGCTTTTTCCACAAAGAACCATCCGGTATCGGGAGTCCGGGCCCGGGTGGCTCTGTTTCCATTGACATACAGTTGCTCGATCTTTAATCCGTAACGGGCAACTTCATCGACGTGCGTTTTCCACCATCCTTCGGGAGTTTTCTCCCAGGAAGTGAGAGTTATTGCCCCGCTGATTACCGGCTTGTCTTTCCCTTCTCCTTCAATGACAATCGGTACGGAGGGAGATTTATCTATCCGTAGTGTTTGGTTCAATGGATAAAAACCGGATTGGATGCGGATATGAACCGTATCGTTGCCGGTAGTATTAAGTCCTTGTTTCAGGGCTTCTTCAATTGTCCCATAAGGAGATTCAGAAGTCCCTTTTTGAATGCCGGTCGTTCCGGGAGATACATAAATCGTATTCTGTGCAATGATTGCAGATGAACAGACGGATAAAAGATATAAGAATAAATGCCTTTTCATGATTAATAGAGCTTGTCGTTAAACCTAACAAAAATAGCATTTTATTTTAACTTTATCCGTCAGCGGGTTACATTCTTCCCATCTTGGCAACAAATTCGTCGAAGAAGATATCCCGGTAGTTGTTTCCGATGGCTATTTCGTATTTGTCAATATAGATATCATTATTATCGAATGAGGTAATCTGCCGGGTATTGACAATATAGGAGCGATTTACCCGCAGGAATATTTTAGGGAGCAGTTCATGGATTGCTTTCATACTGGTCTTGGTGATGATACGCTGGTCGGGAAGCTGGATAATGACATAATCTTTAAGCCCTTCGATAAAAAGTATATCTTTGAAATTCACTTTGAAGAAGCGGCGTTCGGACTTGACGAACATAAATTCGCTTTCTACATTTTCTATGTTTTCCTTATCTCCGGTCAGCAGAAGGGCATGGTAAGCCATTGCCTTTTCAACTGCTTTTTGAAATCTTTCGGGAATGATCGGTTTGACCAGATAGTCGACGGCATCCACTTCGTAACTGTCGATGGCATATTCGGCATAGGCTGTTGTAAATATGACCAAAGTGCTTTTCGGGATGGTACGGGCAAATTCCAGTCCGGTAACCTTAGGCATGCGGATATCCAGAAAGATTAGGTCGACTGGGTGCTCATGGATAAATTTGGCTGCTGAGGCGGCATTGTTGAAAGAGCCGGTCAGCGTCAGTTGTCCGGTCTCATTTATCAGCATCTCCACAGCTTCACGGGCCAGCGGTTCGTCGTCTACGATTATGCAATTCATAGTTCCAATTGTAAATTAACGGTGTAACTTTGTTTCATTTCAATGATTTCCAGTGAGTGACGACCCGGGTATAATAACTCCAGGCGTCTTTTGATATTCTTCAGTCCCAGGCCACCGATACGTGGCTCTTTTACTTCCTCTTCCGGGAGCGGTATGGAGTTTTCGCATCGGAATAGCAACCGGTTGTCCTGTACGATGAAAGAAAGATGTACGAACGAAGCATTCTCGCTGTCCGTATTATGCTTTACTGCATTTTCAACGAAAGGGATAAACAGGAGCGGAGGAAGCCATACCTTATTTATATCACCTTCTTTCGATATGATATAGTTGAAATTATCCCGGCGTATCTTTTCCAGATTCAGGAAATCATTCATAAAATGAATATCCGAATTGAGCTGTATCTTTTCCTGCGAACTGTCGTTAAGCTGGTAACGCAGCAGGTCTTCCAGCTTGAATAAAACTTCTGCCGCTTCGTCGCGTCCTTTTTTAATCAATACGTAGACATTGTTCAGCATATTGAAAAGGAAATGCGGATTGATCTGGCTTTTCAGGAATTTCAGTTCCGATTGCAGGGTGGCGGCTTCCAGTTCGTCTATGCGCTGGTTGTTACTGATCCAGTGTTTAAAAAGGACGAGGGCGGATGAGGCGGCAACCAGTAATCCGCAGGAGACTGTCGAAGAAATGATATTCAGCCACATCACCGAAGGACTGGGTGGAATGCTTTCGAAGCGGGTATCTTCGAAAAGGGTTTGAAGTGTACCGAGTATGATGATACATAACAGGACCAGGGTCGTTGAGCTGAGCAGGTAACGGAGAAACCGGCCTTTGAGCAGGAATCGCGGTACCAGTACATAGGCATTGACATAGATAAGCATGTCGATCATCAGGAAATAACCGATCCAGGAGCGGATTCTGGGCGGGGTGATAATCAGTTCATCCGGTGTATCCCAGAATATATTGATCGTAATAAAGAAGACGATCAGTTGCAGCAGGAGATGCCTGTAAACCCTTTTCTGAGGACTTAGCAGAAAGTCGGGTACTATATGGTCTGTCTTAGTTGCCATGTGTATTCATTTTTAATGTAATGGTACTTGTACCTGTCGTCTTTTCCCGCGTGACGGATAAGGAATAATTCTCCGGATAAAGAAGATCGAGGCGGGCCTTTAAGCTGTCCAGTTCTTTCATCTCCGGTTCTGTCGGATCGTCGAATCGGCAGGTGATATGTATTTCTTCTCCTTCCCGGTCGGCTTGTAACAGGATGGAAGGACGTTTTTCCTGTTTCACCGTCTTTTTCAAGGCATACTGGATGATCGGGACAAGCAGCAGGGGAGGAATCAGGACGCCTGTCAATGCTTTGTCGGAAACGATCTGATAGTCGAAGGTGTCCGAATAAAACTTCTCCAGAGCCAGGTAATGAGTCAGGAAGTTGATCTCGGAATTAAGCAGAACCTTATCACGTGCCCCGTCATACAGTTGATAGCGGAGTAGCTGGCTTAGCCGGAGCACCATATCGGCAGCCTTTTGCGGTTCGCTCTTGGATAGTACTCCTGTGCGGTTCAGCGTGTTGAACAACAGGGAGGGATTCACCTGCTCTTTCAGGTTGTCCACTTCCGATTGTATCTGTTTCCTTTCCAGTTGGTTTACACGCTGGTTTTCTGTCATCCAGTGTTTTAACAGGACAGTCATGGAAATACCGGTAATACAGATCATGTTCAGCATATAATCCGATAAACTATCCAGGATGCTTACCATATTAAGGTAAGAACCTCTGACGGGAGGAATACCGGATGAGGTGAATATCCAGTATTCCTGTACATATCGCAGCAAAAGGAGTAATAAGACGGACACGGAAGAGCAAAGGATATAGGCCAGATACTTTTTCTTCAGCAGCAATTTGGGTACCAACAGGTAAAGATGCAGATAGCCTACAATGAAATAGGAGATCAGGGTACATAGCCCGGCCAGGTAGACCTGATTTCCCAGTTGTTCTATTCTGGCCCCAAAGGTATAGATGTTCTGGTTGAGCGATACGGCTGTTACAGCCGCGAGCAATAAAATATGACGGGCTATCCTGTATCTGGGTTCAATCAGGAACTGGTATAAGAAAGTTTGTTTATTCATTTTGTTGTCGATCATACAGCGGCTTACTCTTTAGACTGTCCGAAATTACTATTTTATTTGGTATCTGTTTGCATACCGGTTAGAATTCTAGTTTGTAACTGATATTGCTGATAGGAATGCTGTTCCCGTTCCGTTCCATCACACCGCTTTTCAGATTGTAGTGATAACCGTAATATTCTTCCGTTCCGGTTACATTCAATGCCTTGATGGCGAACTCGTGTGCTACTTTCTTTCTGTTTATTTTGTAGCTGACCGTAAAGTTTGCGATAAACATGACCGGATACTGTTCGGAATAAGCCCGTGTTTCGTCATATTGCGCTTCCTTGTCGGGATGTGCCAGACTTGCTGCATGGTCGAGGGGAGAATAACGTTCTCCTCCTTGCAGGGTGAATTTGGCGTTGGCACTTAATATGTTCTGTCTTTTGGAACCTACCATCCACTCTTTGCCGATCAACGTATTAAGGATAAACCGGCGGTTAAACCGTGTGTTGTGCCAGACACCGTCTCCTCCTTTGTATTTCGAATCGAAAACAGAGGCTGTGACCAGGTAATAGAATCCGCGGTTCAGATATTGTTCCAGTGTGATGTCTACCCCGATATTACGTCCCTTTCCCTTGTTTACGAGAGCCTCTTCCACATAAAACTCTCTCCGGTTCAATACGGAATAGGAGCTGTCTGCAATAACCGGAACGTCGTACAGGAATTGTGCATAAGGTTCGACTTTAAGAAGCAGATTGTCGGATAATTTATAGCCGAATGTCAGCATCAGATGGTGAGCCTTGGTAAAGTCGAGGTCTTTGTTTACGGATTCCTTTCCGGTGCTTTTGGAATTGACAAAGTAGACATCCATCTTTTCCATCCGGCTGTGCAAGCCATATGCCAGGGCAAACGAAGACTTAGTGGTCGGAGCCCATTTTATTCCCAACCGGGGTTCGAGAGTCCAACTATTATTAAGCGTCAGAACCTGGCTGTTCAAGCCGGCATTTACCGAAAGCCGGTCTGTGATACCGAAAGAGGAACTGGTGTAGGCTGAGATCAGGTCGGTCTGTCCTTTTCCTTTTGAAAGAGTGTTTAGCGGGGCCGTTTCAAAAGGAGCCAGATTTAGACGCATATTATAGAACAAACGGGTATAGGTGAAACCTGTCTGGTTGGTATGGCGTGCACTGAATTTTCGGTTGTAGGAAGATGTCAGGGTCAGGTTCGTCGTGTTGTTCTTCTGATAGGTGAACGGAGTGACGGTGTGATCGGCTGCATGGGCATCTTCTGTCACATTCATACCGGAATAGGTAGCTGCTAAAGTTGTTTTCAACATCGCATTGTTTGGAAAGAAGTACCGGTGGCTTATCCCTCCGGCAGCCATATATTGTTTGGCTGTCGACTGGAAATTATCCCGGGTATGTTCCCATTCCAGCGGATCGTCCTCGAAATCATTTTCGTATTTGTCGATCAGGCTGGTTCCCCACACGGCAAAAGTACCGGCTTTACGTGTCGGAATGTTGAATTTGAAATTCAGATCCTGGTAATTAAGCGTACCGCCCATGTCGAGGCCGGGATAAATGCTGTTGAGAAGTCCGGTGGTAGAATAGCGGTAGTTGAAGATGTAGGAAGCCTGGTGGTTCTTGCTTAGAGGGCCCTCCGAAGCGACATCTATCCCCAATATACCAACCTGAAAGGTGTTCTCCATTTTCCGGTTGTTCCCGTTACGCAGCTTCATGTCGAATACACCGGAAACGGCATTCCCGTATTCAGAGGGAAAGGCACCCGTGAAGAAGTCGGAATTACCCAGAACCTGGCTGCTGAGTGATGATAAGATACCGCCGCCCAGTATGGATATATCGGCAAAGTGGTTCGGATTCGGTATCTCCACATCTTCCATTCTCCATTGCAGCAGGTGTGGGGCATTCCCGTGGATGGATATTCCGTTGCTGGACAGGTTTGCTGCTACTCCGGCAAACGAACTCACCAGACGGGCAGGGTCATCCAGTCCTCCGGCATAGCGGCTGGCTTCTTCCACACTAAGCATCCGGGCACCGGTAGCCGCCATTTTGTTGAGAGGCTGTTCCTTGTTGATCTGTGGGCGGACAACGACTTCGTTTAATTCGTTGACGTTTTCTTTCAGTGAGATGTCCAGATATATTTCCTTCGCGGATGTTACCAGTATTTCGCTGAAGATACCAGGTTCGTATCCAAGAAAAGAAGCCTGTACGTTATGCCGTCCTACCGGGATCTCCGGCAAAACGAATTGTCCGCGCTCGTCCGTTGTAGTGCCTGTGCCCGGCATATCTGAAAGCATGATCGTTACATCAGGCATCGGATGACCGGATGCTTTGTCGATAACTGTTCCGCGGATAGTCTGCGACGGCTGGTTGCCGGTTGTTTTCTGGCTATACGCTTTGCCCTGCGATAACAGGCTGATAAAAAGGAGTAAAAAGAGTATTGTACGATACATATATTAGTTGTCTGATAGGTTTGTTACTTACTATGAAAGGTTGCTTTGTTTATTGTTTTTCTTTTCTTTGATAAGACTCAGCAGGCCGTATATCTGTTCAAAGACGGCATTTTTCCATTTGCTCCCGGTTATCTCTTCCGTGAAAACTTCTTCAAACGAGTCTAATACCCTGGCGCAATCCTCCGGGTTGACTCCTGACCTCTCTGCTACTGCTGAAATAACTTCTCTCTTGTTCATCTCTTTTTTTTGTTTTTATGATTATGCCACGAAGGTAGCCTGCAATGGGAAGTGCTTTTTAATTTGTAGACGGAAGTGCTTTTCCAGTATACGGAATCCTTCTTATCGTCGACCAGACCGGTTTACATTATCATACATCTTGCTTTTAACTACCGTTATCTTAGGCACAAATTAAACCAAAGGTTATAACAAACTAATTGTTAACACCTTATTTAGTATAATTACCCTGTACAGGATAATCAGATACGCTGTACACCCTGGTTAATTATCCTGTACACCTTGTCCGGCTACGCTGTACACCCTGGCAATAAGGAGTCCTGACTTTTCAATTAATTAGTAGGGAGGAACCGATTAGTTTCCGGTGTCCGCGGGTTAGTTTGTAATTACCCTGATGCGGTTACCCCGGGCAGGAATAACGGTTTCATTTCAGTAACAAAAAAATACAGTTCAGTAAATACAGATTACAGTTCAGTAAAATAATCCCGGCCTCTTATACCTATATATAATAAGTTTGTTTCAGAATTAATGTAAGATGATTAAAATTATAGAGAGATGGGAAATACTTTTTTATTAGCTTTGTTGGCATCGTTTACGTGTGCTGATTATCGTTTGGATCAAATAACACATGAACCGGTTCCGGAAGGAGAAAAAGTGGCTCCGGAGATGCCGGATAGATTTCCTTTTGATGAGTGCGGACGAACGATCGATGAATAAGCCGGATGTCTTTTGCTGACATTCGTTGTGTGTATTGAATTAATTCTGTTACTTAAAATTTAAAGACGTATGAAGAAGTTGTTTTTATTTGCTTTGGCTGTTACGGCTTTATTCTCTTCTTGCGAAAAAGATCCCGATCTGAATAAGCTCGACAGCGATTATGCTGTTTATACGAATTATGATAACGGCATTCAGTTTAACAAATTCAGTTCTTATTATCTTCCTGACAGTATTCTGGTCGCCGGTGGCGGTATGAAAGCCCAATACTGGAAAGACGAGAATGCTCAAAAGATCATTAGCGAGGTGGTTGCCGAGATGGACGACCGGGGATATACCCGTGTGGATGATAAAGAAAAAGCCGATATCGGCTTACAACTGTCCTATGCACAGCAGACTACGCAGATCATAACTCCGGGTTACGGTTACGGCTATGGTTGGTGGGGTGCCGGTTTCTGGGGCCCGTTCTGGAATGACTGGTATTATCCTTATCCGGTTTCCTACAGTTATGACACCGGGACGTTTGTTGCGGAAATGGTTGACCTGACAGCTAAATCTGCCGATCAGAACAAGAAAGTCGATCTGCCGGTTATCTGGCATGCTTATGCTTCGGGGTTGGTCTATAACAATTCACGTATCGACATGCAGCTGACGCTTCGTGCTGTGGAACAGGCCTTTGAACAATCTCCTTACCTTAATATACTGTATACTGATAAATAATAAATCCGGAAGATTATGAAAACGATAAGATACATTTTTAAGAAACAATTCATATTGTTGATGATACTGTCCGTTTTCTGTTTGAAAGGACAGGCACAGGTGGAAGATAACCTTCATTTTAATGTGGACTGGCAGATGAACGCACCTATCAGTACTGATTTTGCGGATAAGATCAGTGGCTGGGGTATGAATTTCGAAGCCGGTTATTATGTGACTCCGCGCTGGTCGTTGGGAGCATTCCTGAGTTTCCATACCAATCATAAATATGTGGACCGCCAGACATTGCAATTGTCGCCGACCCAATCGCTGACTACCGACCAGCAATTGTCGGCTTTCCAGCTTCCTTTCGGTCTTTCCACTTCCTACCGTCTCGGACATAATGATTATCTGAAGCCGTATGTCGGAGTGAAATTGGGAGCGATGTATGCGGAGAACTCCAGTTACATGACGACTGTCCGTTATTATTCAAATCCCTGGGGCTTCTATATTTCTCCGGAGGTCGGAATGAATATTTATCCCGTACCGGATAAGCGTTTTGGCTTCCATGTGGCTCTGTATTACAGCTATGCCACCAACCAGACAGATTTGCTGACCTACTCGATGAACGGGCAGAACAATCTGGGGTTCCGTGTCGGTTTATGCTTCTAATCAATCCAACAAATAATGCAAAACAAATACAACCATTTTTTCAACTTTTTCCTGTTCTCGGGATTAGCCTGTTTCTCACATTTGTTTCTGGTGCTTTATTCGGACCTTTCACCGCAGCATCAGAACGTGTTGATTTCTTTCTGGGCTTTCCTGTTGGTTGTATTTGTTTTTAATGTGATCGGGTTCAGTATTGTTCTTATCAGTGAATGGCAGCGGAAAAGCTATCAGGTCCTGATGAAAAGGAATAATCAGTTACTGATCAATTGCCTGTTGATGGCGGGACTTTTGTTTTTGATAAACTATCTGCTGTCTTCTGTCGTAAAAGTATTGTTGGAGATACCTTCGCCGTTTGTGTTGAAGGGAGCCGGCTTCCGGATGATGTTTGTGGTATGGCTGGTTGAGATGGTGATTGTTTGTCTTACGATGGTGGCTAACTTCTACAGGCAGTTGATCGTTCTCCATGAAAAAGCGAATAAGCTGGAAGAGAGTGCGATAAAGTCACAGTATATCGCTTTGCAGAATCAGTTGAATCCCCATTTTCTTTTTAATAACCTGAATACACTGATTTCGGAAATAGAATATAATCCTAAGAATGCGGTTGTGTTCACCCAGCGTCTGTCGGACGTTTACCGTTATATTTTGCAAAGCCAGCAGGAGGGGCAGGTCACTTTGCGTTCGGAACTGACTTTCCTGAAATCTTTTATCTTCCTTCATCAGGTGAGGCTGGGGGATTGTATCCATGTGGATAACCGGATCGACTCTTCCTTGCTGGAAAAGAAAATACCGTCTTTCACATTGCAGCTACTGACTGAAAATGTGATTAAACACAATACAATCAATTCGGATAACCCGATGACGATTTATCTGAGTACTTCGGATGATAAAAAGAAATTAGTGGTAAGCAATGAAATAAGGCTCAAGCAGAATGTTGTCAAGTCGGGTACCGGACTGAAGAATTTATCTACCCGTTGTAAACTGGTTAGCGATCAGGATATATCGATAGAGAATGATTCTAAATGTTTTACCGTTAAAATCCCATTATTAAATGAATAAGATAAGAGCTGCTATCATAGAAGATGAAATCCCTGCGGCACGTTTGCTGAACAAAATGTTGACGGAGTTGCGCCCTGAATGGGAGATCCTGGTCTTGCCGGGTAATGTGGAAGGTGCCGTAAAGTGGTATCAGGATAATCCCCATCCCGATATCCTCTTTCTGGATATCCAGCTGACCGATGGCGTTTCTTTTTCTTTTATCGAACAGGCGAATCCGGAGAGCATGATCGTATTTACTACGGCTTACGACGAATATGCGATCCGTGCCTTTAAAGCGAACAGTATCGATTACCTGTTGAAACCAATTGATAAGGAGCGGTTGGGCGAAGCATTGGAGAAATACGAAAAGCTTACTTCCAGGTTCTATAAAGAGTTTAATAAGCAAGGAGATATCCTGGAGATACTTCAGAATATAACCAATCCGGCAAAGAAATACAGAACCCGTTTCCTTATTTCGGGGGAGGACAAATTGTTTACGTTGCAGGTGGATGATATTGCTTATTTCTATTCTGAAAATAAAATAACCTTTGCCGTAACTAATCAGAATAAAGAACATATTATAGACTTGTCTCTGGATAAGTTGTGCGAGCAGCTGGACCCGGATCGCTTCTTCCGGACAAACCGGCAAACGATAGTTAGTGTACAGGCCATCCAAAAGATAGAATCTTATTTCCTGGGAAAAGTTGTCGTGAAAGTTATTCCTCCTTTTAAAGATAAGATTATCGTCAGCCGTGAAAAGATCAGTGCTTTCAAGCTGTGGCTGAACTATTGAAAGAATCTGTTTTAGCTCTAAATAATTGACTGATTTGTTTTTTCAGCGAATATAATATACTTTTGATGCAATAATTGCAGGAGTAATATTGTAAGCAATTGAAAGAATGGAGAAGGAGTTAGAGGTAAAATATCTTGAAGCATTGGGACAAGGAGACCACGAGGCATTCAATATGCTTTTTATGTCTTATCATTCTTTGGTAAAACGATTTCTTTTCGGGTTTATCAAAGAGGAAGATGAGGTGTTGGATCTGGCCCAGGAGGTTTTCATTAAGGTCTGGACCCATCGGAAATCGGCTGCATCGGCTGATTCTTTCAAAGCTTATTTGTTTAGAATGGCCCGTAATGAGCTTTACAATTATTATAAACTAAATGCAATTCATGAGAACCACCTGGAGAGATATTACCAACAATCCGTCTGGGTAGATGATTTGATGGAAGAACGTATTTTAGCGGAAGAACTGGGACTTTTACTGGACATCGCTGTAGAGAATATGCCTCCCCAGCGAAAACAGATTTTTAAAATGAGCCGGAAAGAAGGCCTTTCGAACGAAGAAATCTCCCTTAAACTGAATATAAACAAAAGAACTGTTGAAAACCATATAACTCAAGCCCTTGCAGACTTGCGGAAAGTCCTGAAAATAGTATTACCTTTTTTTATTTAAAAAAAATCACTTTTAGACTGTGTGTGTTTCTTTTTCTGTTTGTCTTAATTATATAAGACTAAAAATAGAATGGAGAAACGACATCTACATACTTTGTTTTTCCGCTTCTTTGGAAATGATTTTCCCAAAGAGGTACGTAGTCGGTTTGCCGCCTGGTTTATCCGGGAAGAACAGGCCGATGAGAAGGAAGAGGTATTAGAAGATATATGGAACTCATTACCGGAGACGATAGATTTTACATCTTACGCAGAGTTGAAAAAGGTGAACAAGCGTATTCATCCTGAAAAGAACTCTTTCTACCGGCGATTGGCTGTTATTGCTGCAATTATTGTATTGCCCTTATTGGGGATTGTCACTACTACATGGTATTATAAATATGCCGGCATATCATCTGATATGCATATGGTAGAATGCTTTGTTCCGAATGGGGAAAGAAAGCAGGTTATTTTACCGGATGGTTCTATTGTATGGTTAAATGCAAATTCAGTTTTAATCTATCCCGAAAAATTCGGAAAAACACGAACGTTGTTCCTGAGTGGAGAGGGGCATTTTACAGTAACAAAAGATAAAGAAAGACCTTTTATCGTAAAAACGAATTATTTGAATGTCGAAGCTTTAGGAACAGTCTTTGATGTGCATTCTTATCCGGAGGAAAGTGAAACCACAACCATTCTGGAATCAGGTTGTGTCAGGGTTGACGATAAAATAGGTTCATCGGGTTCTGTCATTCTGCACCCAAACGAACAACTGACCTATAACCATGCAGATGCTTCTTTTCTTAAAAGCTATGTGGATGCTTCCCGGTTAAGCACCTGGACGAAAGGGTATCTGATTTTCCAGCAGGAAACGTTAGCGAATATTTTCCGTGCGTTGGAAAGACAATATAAGGTAAAGATCAATTACAATGATACCAAATATGCAAGCATGACATTTACTGTTCGCTTCCATGCCCGGGAATCGCTGGAAGAGGCATTGGATGTTTTAAAAAGAATTGGAGTTAACTTTAAATATAAAATTGTAGACAATGATGTATATATTCAGTAACAACTAAAAAAACAACAATATCATGAAAAAAAGGTATCCGGGAAGCTGACGGCCAATCACTTCTTCCCGGACTGAAATCGAAAATCATCCCGATTTTTGGGGCGTTATATATGCCCTTAAATCAAAAAGATAGTATTCAATTTAATTCTTAAATATACAAAGTTATGAAAATATATAACAAATCACGAAGATGTGTGGTAAATACTTTTTATAAATCTATTTACATTGCATTATTCTTGTGCTGTTCTTTTATAGTAAAAGCTCAAAATCAATTAATTACACTCTCGAAACAAATGACCTTAAAAGAGGCTTTTGTTGAGATAGAAAAGCAAACAAATCTTTCAGTAGACTATAATGACCAATTAATAAATGCGAATGAACGTATTAAAAAGGCATATAATAATACGCAGTTGAATGAAGTTTTAAATGCTATATTGAAAGACGCCAGTTGTTCATATTCAATTCAGGGAAGCCATATCTTAATTACACCTAAGACTGCTCAGCAGGTGAAAAATCAGACTATAACCGGTACGGTTACTGATGAGTTGGGCGATCCGATTATTGGTGCCAATGTAATTGAAGAAGGTACAACTAACGGAATTATGACTGATATTGATGGTAAATTTTCATTGTCAGTATCAGCCGGTTCTAAAATTCAGGTTTCATATATAGGATATATAACTCAGGATATAAAAGTCGGAAATAAGAAAACTTTCGCGGTCGTATTGAAAGAAGATTCTCAGGCTTTGGAAGAAATTGTAGTTGTGGGTTACGGTACACAGAAGAAAGGTGTCGTAACAGGATCTATCGCAACTGCAAAGGGGGATGATATCATCAAGAGTCCGACTCAGAACTTAGGACAGGCTTTGGCCGGTCGTTTGCCGGGCCTTATTGTGACTAACGGTAGTGGTGAACCGGGTGCTGACGGGGTAACGATCAATATTCGTGGTAAGAGTACAACCGGAAATAATGATCCGTTGATCCTGATCGACGGTATTGCCGGTCGTGGTTCTTTGGACAGACTTAATCCAAATGATATTGAGAGTATTACTGTTTTGAAAGATGCTTCTGCTGCTATTTATGGTTCGCGTTCTGCCAATGGTGTTATTCTGGTAACAACCAAGAGAGGTAAAACAGGAAAACCGTCCATTAGTTATTCTTTCAATGTAGGTTTACAGCAACCGACACGTGTGCCGGATCTGGCAGATGCTGCTACTTTTGCTGAAGTGACGAACGAGTTGGAATCATATGACGGACGTGTTCCCCGGTATACCGCTGATGAAATAGAATTATTCAGGAACGGATCGGATCCGATACATTATCCGAATACAAACTGGGCAGATGAGGTACTAAAGAAAGCCGCTTTTCAACAGAGACATAATGTATCTGTTTCCGGAGGTACGGATGCTGTTAGTTATTATGTAGGTGGTGGTTATTCCAGTCAGGATGGTATCTTTAAAAATGGATCGACAAAGTATGAACAGTATGATATACGTTCAAATATCGATGCTAAAATTACTAAAGACCTGAAAGTCTCGGTGGATATCTCGTCTCGTTTAGAAGATGCAAATTTCCCCAGCATGAGTGCCGGTGATATATTCTGGCGTATAACCAGATCTTATCCTACTGTTTTAGCTCAGTATCCGAATGGGTTACCGACAAATGGTTTGGATAGTAACCCAATCGTGATGGCTACAGATAAAACTGGTTATGAATATGATAAGAAGGCAGTATTTAATGGAACTATTACTGCAGACTGGAATTTATCGTGGTTGTTGGATGGTTTAGCAGCAGATGCTTATATGGCTTATGACCGTATAGGAAAAGACCATAAAAAATGGCAGACCCCCTGGTCTTTTTATACATGGGATGAGGCTACCGATACTTATACGGAACACATGAACACACTTGTTCAGCAGACCTCATTGAGACAAGAGCATTTAACTGATTGGTCGCTGACATTGAATGCCAAATTGAAGTATAAGAAAACATTTGGCAGTCACGGGATAGATGCTATCCTCGGTTTTGAACAAAACAGCTATAGAAAGGATAATTTCTGGGCATCTCGTGGAAGTTTTATGTCTACAGCTATCGACCAGTTATTTGCCGGTACATCCAACAAAGATTATTATGATAACTCCGGTGATGCTTCAGAAAGCGCACGTCGTAGTTATTTCGGACGTGTCGCTTATGATTTTGCAGGTAAGTATATGGCTCAGTTTAATTTTCGTTATGATGGTTCATATATTTTCCAGGCAGGACAGCGTTGGGGCTTTTTCCCGGGTGTGTCTGCCGGTTGGAGAATGTCGGAAGAGAGTTTTATCAAAGATAATATCGACTGGATCAATAATTTGAAGATACGCGGATCATTCGGTAAGCAAGGTAACGATAATATCGATCCTTTCCAGTATTTACTTAAATATAATCTGGGTCGTAATTACGTGTTTGGCGGAACTGATATGGTTGGTTTATATCAGAAAGGTTTCCCTAATAATAATGTAACATGGGAAGTTGCCGATACCTGGAACATCGGTACTGAAGGAACATTCTGGAATGGACTTTTAGGTTTTGAAGTTGAATATTTCAAAACAAAACGTTCTAATATTCTGGCAAAGCGCAATGCTTCTATTCCTAAGTATACAGGTTTGATCGATTTGCCGAATGAAAATATCGGACGGGTTCAAAACCAGGGTATGGAAATACAGTTGAGCCATTTCAATAAGATCGGTGAAGTGAACTTCCGTGCAAGTGGGAACTTTATGTTTGCCAGAAATAAAGTTTTGTTCATGGATGAAACTCCATGGGGTGAAGGACATGAGTATATGAATGAAACAGGTGGTCCGATGGGAGCTGGTCTGCAATATCGTGCTATAGGAATTTTCAGAGATCAGGCAGCATTGGATAGTTATCCTCATTTGGATGCGGCCCGTCCTGGTGACTTGATTTTTGAAGATGTTGATGGCGATGGTAAAATAACCTCACTGGACCGTGTTCGTCAGAATTTGACCGGTTTCCCGGAGATTATCTTTGGCTTGAACTTGTCGGCTGATTGGAAAAACTTTGATATTAGTGTACTGTTTCAGGGACAAGCTCGTGCTGTAAAAGATGTAATTAGTCGTATGGATGCAACGTCGAATTTCTATAAATGGAGAGCTGAAGATCGTTGGACAGAAGATAATATCGATGGAACAATGCCCCGTGCCGGTGGTACTATCAACTATGGAGTCGAAAATCCGTGTAGTTTCTGGACACAAAATGCTTCTTTCGTACGTTTGAAAAACCTGGAAATAGGATACACCTTGCCTAATTTGTGGTTTAATAAACTACGTATATCAAACTGTAGAGTTTATTTGAGCGGACAGAACCTGTTTACTCTGGATCATATAAAATATGTGGATCCGGAAGGAAGCGGAGAAGGCAGCTATTATCCTCAAATGAGAATCTTTAATATAGGATGTAACTTAACTTTTTAAAAAGGGAAAAAGATGAAAAAGATAATATATTTGGCAGTTTCCGCACTGTTAAGCTTTAGTTCTTGTAGCGATTTTTTGGATAAAAAACCGTTGGATTCACTTACAGAGGATGCTGTTTTTAATGATGATGCTTTGCTCACTGCTTATGTGACAGCTTGTTACAATGCTTATCCGAACGGTTTTGATGAAGCAATGTCTTCCTCGGCTACAGATGAATCATATACTCGTCATGGAGATGGTAGTTCTAATATTGTAGCAAGGGGAGAAATGAACCCGGATAATGTTGAAAACTTTGACTCCGGTCGATTTTCCAACTTTAATTACTGGAATACAGCTTATGAGTATTTGCGTAACATCAACACGTTCTTTGCAAAGTATGAAGAAGCTCAGGTTACGGAAGAATTAAAGAGCCGTCTGTATGGTGAGATGAAATTTATTCGTGCTTTTGTGTATTCTAATCTGATATGGCGTTTTGGTGGTGTTCCTATTATTACGAAAGCGTATACATTGGAAGATACGGATTATTCTATCACACGAAATACTTATGAGGAATGTGTAGATTTTATCTTAAAAGACCTGGATGAGGCTATTGAGCATTTACCAGCAAAAATGGAAGGTGAAAATAAAGGCCGTGCCTCTGCAGATGCTTGCAAAGCATTGAAATCAAGACTGTTATTGTATGCTGCAAGTCCTTTGGTAAATACTTCTAATGATCTGAAAAAATGGGAATTGGCACGTGATGCGGCTAAAGCTGTAATCGATCTGCCAGGTTATAGCCTGGCTTCGGATTATAGAACTCTTTTCTTGGAAGACAATGACGAAATTATTTTCAGACGTTATTATACGAAAGCGAATGCTAACAGAGTGAATTTGTTTAATTCTCCTAATGGTTACGGTGGCTGGGGTGGTAACTGTCCTATTCAGAATTTAGTGGATGATTATGAGATGAAGGCTACGGGTAAGAAACCGGCAGAAGCTGGTTCCGGTTATGATCCGGCAAATCCGTATGAAGGTCGTGATCCTCGTTTTTATGCAACGGTTCTTCATAATGGTGCAATGTTCAGAGGACGTGAGGTTGAAACATTTATTCCTAATGGGCAAGATAGTGAACAAGGAGCCATTGGAAGCTGGAACTGTTCGAAGACTGGTTACTATTTGCATAAATTCCATGATGAAAATCAGGTTGTTAATGAATCGGAAGCAACTACTGTTCCATGGACTTTCTTCAGACTGGCAGAATTTTATTTGAATTATGCCGAAGCCCAGTACTATTTGGGTAATGAAGAAGAATGTCGTAAAGCCATCAATGTAGTACGTTCGCGTGAAGGAGTAGAAATGCCTCCGGTAACAGCTTCCGGAACGGAATTGCTTGAAAAACTTCGTAATGAGCGCAGAATAGAATTAAGTTTTGAGAACCAACGCTATTTTGATTTAAGAAGATGGAAAATTGCTGATGAGTATGAAAATAAGAATTCTATTGGCATAAAAATTGAAAAGGATGAAAATGGTAATTTCAAATATACTGAAATCACTGTTTTGGAACGTAATTTCCTTCCGCAGCATTATTGGTTGCCAATTCCTCGCTCAGAAATTATAAAGAGTAATTATACTTTGGAACAGAATCCTTATTATAATTAATTCGAGTGTAAGTAATTGATTAAAAAAAGCGCATAAATGACACAAATTTGTCAAATAACAAACATGCTATTATCATTTTTGTTCCTTAATTTGTGTCATTATGTGCTATTTAAATAGAAAAAGATGAACTCAAAAGTTTTTATATTCATACTTTTAAGTGTATTGTTGCTTCCGACAAGTTGTGTTGAGGCAAGTAAGGCAAAAGAGGAGAAGAAAAATACCGCTCCGCGAATAATCAATATAGTCAATTTTATCCGCCAGACAGACTATCGTCTGGAAAACTCGGATGCACTGATGTTTGAAACGGTGGAGAAACAAATCGACCTGGTTAATCAGTATAACTTTCCGGCAACTTTTCTGTTTCAGTATGATGCCCTGATCAATCCGGAGTATCAGAAATTGATGAAAACTAAGCTTAATCCTACATGTGAACTTGGTGCATGGTGGGAAATTACCCAGCCTCATGTGGAAGCTGCCGGATTGAAATGGCGTGGAGAACATTCATGGGTATCGACAGCCAATATCGCTTTTACTCCGGGATATACTCTGGAAGAAAGGGAAAAACTGGTGGATGTCTATATGGCGAAATTTAAGGAGATTTATGGTAAATATCCTAAGTCTGTAGGTTCTTGGTATGTTGATTCACATACGTTGGAGTATATGTATAAAAAATATGGTATTGTCGCTTCCTGTAACTGCAAGGATCAGGTTGGTACTGATGGCTATACATTGTGGGGAGGGTATTGGAACCAAGCCTATTATCCCAGTAAGCTGAATGCATATATGCCGGCCCAGACAGACGAATTCCAAATCCCGGTACCTGTATTCCGTATGTTAGGCAGCGATCCGATGTACCAGTACGATGCAGGGATCGGAACGAATCATCAGGGAGTCATCACTCTTGAACCTGTATATAAAGGTGGAGGAGGTGATAAAAAATGGATTGAATATTTCATGGAGTCTATTGTCGATGAACCCTGTCTGGCATTTAATTATGCGCAGGCCGGACAAGAAAATTCATTTACATGGGCAGGTATGGGTAAAGGACTGGAACTTCAATTTCCGATATTTGACTCATTGAGTAAAGCCGGAAAGATCAGAGTAGAAACGCTCGAAGAATCTGGTCGTTGGTTTAAGGAACAATTCCCTAAAACTCCGGCTACTGCTATTACTACGCTCGTCGATGTCCGGAAGGAAGGTAATAAGTCTGTATGGTATAACAGCCGCTTTTATCGTTCTAACCTGTATTGGGAAAAAGATGGTTTTTGCTTCAGGGATATTCACTTATTTGATGAAAAAATGAAATCGGAATATCTGGATACTCCGGGTACAGGCGGACAATTTTTCTATTATACATTACCGGTAATCGACCGGTTCTACTGGAGTACACCCGAAGATAAAACGGGTCTTAGAGTAGTGGAACTGGATAAGAATGGAAATAAAACGGATGTAGTTCTGACAGACCCGGTTGTTAGTGAACCCTCGAATAGTGTATTGAAAGTAGAATCCAAAGATAAAAGCGGAAATACTTTTATCTTTACATTCTATGAAGATAAGATCGATGTTTCATGTAAAGCTACCGGAAAAAAATTGGATTGGGCACTGGAGCTGAAAGTTCCTCAGGAAAGGATCGGCCAGTTGCCATTCAAGAATTTCGGTAAATCTTCCATCCAATCGGAATTCAGAGGATTCAATTATACTATAACGTGTAAAAAGGGTAGTATCGTTAAAGGTAATAATACAGACTATGTCCTGCGGTTTGTTCCGTCAGGCAATGGATTGGTTATCAATTGTGCGAACTGATTTTTTATAAGAGCCTGGCCCCTGGTTTACAGATAGGGACCAGGCTTTTCTCTTTGGATAGATACATACTATCTTATATAACTGATTCTAAATTTAATATTATGAGAACATTTGTTTTTATTCTTTGGACATTTCTTGTCTTCAGCAATTCTGTTGCTGCTCAATTTACGGAAAAAGAGTTTGATGTAGATCTATGGACCAACGGACTTCCGAATACGAATGGTATAGATCGGACACCTTTTGATGACAACATCCAGAATTACAAACCTTCGTTACGTGTTTTTTTACCCTCGAAGGAGAAAGCGACCGGACGTGCCGTTATTGCTTGTCCCGGTGGGGCTTACGGCGGTTTGGCTTATGGGCATGAAGGATATGAGTGGGCACCTTTCTTTAATAAATTAGGTATTACTTTGGTTGTTTTGAAATATCGTATGCCGCGTGGAAACCGGGAAGTCCCGTTTTCTGATGCAGAAGAGGCACTACGGCTGGTAAAAGAGAAGGCGAAAGAGTGGAATATTAATCCGGCTGATATAGGGATCATGGGTTCTTCGGCCGGCGGACATTTGGCTTCCACTATGGCAACACATGTAAAATCAAGTGTGCGACCGGCTTTTCAGGTGCTGTTTTATCCTGTGATCACAATGGACAAATCATTTACGCATCTCGGTTCTCATGATAATCTATTGGGAAAGGATGCTTCTCGGGAACTGGAAGATCAGTATTCCAATGAAAAGCAGGTAACCAAAGATACCCCGAGAGCTTACATTGCTTTTTCGGACGATGATGATGCGGTTCCTACTAAAAACGGTGCACTTTATTACCTGGCATTGAAGGAAAATAATGTACCGGCTTCTTTCTTTATCTATCCTTCTGGAGGACATGGATGGGGCAGCAGGAAAGATTTCAAATACAATAAGGAAATGTTGCAAGATCTGGAAGCCTGGCTTCAGAGTTTTTAAAGAAATAGGGTATCATTACAGATACTATCAAATATATTACATCAAAAATCATTTTTATAACCAATATTTCTCTTAGAATATGGAGCTTTGGAACGGCTAATGTTCTGACTAAGATAATTCATATAAATGATTTTACTATAAAATAACAAGCGGATGAAAAAGCTTATATTATTTATTACTGTTACTACTTTCTTTAGTTATTCCGGCGCTAACGGGCAGTCCGTTCGTTTGACCGGCTTACAGAGTGATCACCTTGAAACCCCGATAGGTATCGATAATCCGGCTCCTCGTCTTTCATGGAGGATGGACGACAGCAGGAAAGGAGCGAAACAGACTTCATATCGTGTGCTGGTGGATAAAGACTCGATGAAAGTTGTCAACGGGAAAGCTGATATATGGGATACCGGAAAAATAAACTCCGGAGATATGTTGATCACTTATGCCGGTAAACAACTCGAACCTTTTACTAAATATTACTGGAAGGTGATAGGCGGCGATCTGGAAAATAAAGAAGTATCTTCGTCGGTCAGTTCTTTTGAAACAGGAATGATGGATATAAAGAATTGGCAAGGAGCCTGGATTGGCGACGGAAAAGATATAAATTATGAGGCAGCCCCTTATTTCCGTAAGAAATTTGCAACCAACAAAACGATTAAATCGGCCCGTGCCTATATTGCTGTTGCCGGTCTGTATGAATTGTATATCAATGGTGAGAAAATAGGCAATCATCGCTTGGATCCGATGTACACCCGTTTTGACAGACGTAACCTGTATGTCGCTTATGACGTGACAGAACAGCTTCGGAACGGACAGAATGCGATCGGTGTCCTTTTAGGAAATGGCTGGTATAACCACCAGTCGAAAGCTGTCTGGGACTTCGACCGGGCTCCCTGGCGTAACCGTCCGACTTTCTGTATGGACCTTCGCATCACTTACAGCGACGGAACTGTAGAAACCATCCCGACCGACCTTAGTTGGAAAACATCTTCAGGTGCATTGACCTTCAATAGTATTTATACCGGAGAACATTATGATGCCCGCCTAGAACAAAAGGGCTGGAATACTCCGGACTTCGATGATTCCAAATGGCATGGAGTCGGTTTCAGAGGTGTTCCTTCTCAAAATGTGACGGCACAACAGATCCGTCCGATCCATAATGTACTGACTCTTCCGGCGAAATCTCTTAATAAGATAGATGATAAAACCTATGTATTCGATTTCGGTCAGAATATGTCGGGTGTGACCAATATAAAGCTGTCCGGACAGGAAGGTACGGAGGTTCGGATTAAGCATGGAGAACGGCTTTTTGATAATGGGCGTATCGATATGTCCAATATCGATGTTTATTACAGGGGAGATAAGGAAAAAGATCCTTTCCAGACGGATATTCTGATCCTGAGCGGTGGCGAAGATGAGTTTATGGCTAAGTTCAATTATAAAGGATTCCGTTATGTGGAAGTAACCAGCGATAAGCCGATAGAATTGGATCAGAATAGTCTGACTGCTTATTTTATGCACAGCGATGTTCCGCCTGTCGGTACAATCAAAACATCGAGCGAACTTGTCAATAAATTATGGTGGGCAACCAATAATGCTTATCTCTCGAATTTGATGGGTTACCCGACCGACTGTCCGCAACGTGAAAAGAACGGTTGGACAGGAGACGGTCACTTTGCTATAGAAACTGCCTTGTATAATTTTGACGGTATTACAGTATATGAGAAATGGCTGGCAGACCATCGGGATGAACAGCAGCCTAACGGCGTACTTCCTGATATTATCCCTACAGGTGGCTGGGGATATGGTACGGATAACGGATTGGACTGGACGAGTACGATAGCTATTATCCCCTGGAACCTGTATATGTTTTATGGTGACAGCAAACCTTTATCCGATTGTTACGAGAATATCAAGCGTTATGTCGATTATGTGGATCGCACAAGTCCTAACCATCTGACAACGTGGGGACGTGGAGACTGGGTTCCGGTTAAATCGCGTTCAAATAAAGAATTTACATCGTCTGTTTATTTCTATGTCGATACCAGGATTCTGGCAAATGCAGCCAGGTTGTTTAATAAACAAGCAGATTACGAACATTACACAGCTCTGGCTGAAAAGATCAAAAAGGCAGTAAATGACAAATATCTGAACAAGGAAACTGGAATATATGCAGAGGGTTCTCAGACAGAACTGAGTGTTCCCTTGCAATGGAAGATCGTTCCTGAAGAGATGATTGCCAAGGTGGCACAAAACCTGGCAAAGAAAGTGGAAGAAGCCGGATTCCATCTGGATGTCGGTGTCCTGGGTGCGAAAGCGATTCTGAATGCCCTGAGCGAAAACGGATATCCTGAAGTGGCCTATAAAGTAGCTGCGCAAGATACTTATCCGTCATGGGGGTGGTGGATTGTCAACGGTGCAACGACTTTGCTGGAAAACTGGGATTTGAAGGCTGAGCGCGATATTTCGGATAATCATATGATGTTCGGAGAGATCGGCGGCTGGTTCTATAAAGGGCTGGGAGGTATTTTCCCCGATCCGGAACAACCTGGTTTCAAACATATCTTGTTACGTCCCAACTTTGTAAAAGAACTGAAGCATTTTGAAGCGCAACATAACTCTCCTTACGGGCAGATCATCTCCAAATGGGAGTGGAACAGGAAAAAGATCAAGTATGAAGTGGTTGTTCCGGCAAATAGTACGGCGACCCTTTATTTACCTGATTATGTAAAAGGCGATAAAGTGATCAAGCTGGAAGCTGGTAAGCATTGTCTTGTTTTGAATGTCTCAAAATAGTCAATAATAATACAATTTAAAATCGGATGATAATGAGACGTTCTGTTTATATGTCAGTGGTAATAGCCGGGATTGTCAGCCTGAACGCCTGTACATCGACGTTGCAGGAAGAGAGAAATTTACCGGGTGTCCCGTCTTTAAAAGAATTGTACAAACCTTTCGGAGAAAATGATGTGAAGAACTTCCAGTCACCTCCGAAAATTTATCATCCGGAAACTTGGTTCCACCTGATTGGCGGGAATGTTTCCAAACCGGGTATCACAGCCGATTTGGAAGCACTCTCTGCTGCCGGGTTATCCGGTATCCAGTTGTTTCACGGACAGTTTGGCGGTCCCTGGCCGGGAGTAGAACCTCAAATTGCCTGTCTGAGCCCTTCGTGGGAAGAAACGATAAAACATGCTGCAGAAGAATGTCGCCGGTTGGGTTTGCGTTTTACGATGCAGAACTGTCCGGGCTGGTCGATGGCAGGCGGTCCGTGGATCAAACCGGAAAATTCGATGCGTCATCTGGTATGGAGCCGGACGGATATAGACGGAGGTAAACAGGTAGCAATGGATTTGGCGGTTCCTCAACCGAGTAGTGAAGACTGGCGGGATTATAAAGATATTACAGTCCTGGCTTTTCCTACTCCGCTGGATGATACCAACCAGCCGCTTCGACCGCAATCTATCCGAAGTAATATAGATTATCCCTGGAGTGATTTTTTGATTGAAAATAAAGATCAGGGACATTGGATCAACCAGGAGGAAGGGCAACCGCATTGGGTGGAAGTCTCTTTTTCCCAACCGACGCCTCTTCGTACAATCGAATTGTCCGAAGTTCGTAACTATAATTATAACTGGTGCTATGAACCGGGAGTGAATATCAAGGTTCAGGCTATATTTCCAGATGGAACGGAGAAAGATATTCTGCAGACAGATGCCCCGCAAAGCAGCTGGCAGGATAATAAGTATTTTACATTAGCCTTGTCCGAAGTACCTGGTGTAAAGACGTACCGTATCTCTTTTACCCATAAGCGTCCTTTGCTTCTTTCACATATGAGCCTTTATTCTGCCACCCGGAAAAATAACTGGGAAGCTGAGGCGGGATGGACATTGCGTGATTTTGTCCGTGCCGGAGAGGAGCCGCAACAGTCGCCTGAAGCTTTCGTTTCTTTAGATCAGATAAAGGACATCACCTCTTCGATGGATGCGAACGGACATTTGAATTGGGAAGTTCCCGAAGGAAAATGGACGGTCTTGCGGGTCGGCCATGTTTGTACCGGAAAACAGAACGGACCGGCTCCAAAAGAAGGAACCGGATGGGAATGTAATAAATTGTCGGAAACCGGACCTGATATACATTATGCGAGTTATATCGGCCGACTGGCTAACGGACCGTTGGAGGGTGGTTTGTTAAATGGTATGTTGTTGGATAGCTGGGAGTGTGAGACACAAACCTGGACAGAAGAGATGGAGGATGAATTTCGTTTGAAATCGGGTTATCCTCTTCGTCAATGGTTGCCTGCCGTATTCGGTTATGTGGTGAATGACCATGAAACAACAACCCGCTTCTTATTGGATTGGCGTAATACGATCGGTTCTCTTTTTGCAGATAAGTTCTACGGGCGTATGGTCCAGTTGGCACATCAGAATGGTCTGGCGGTTTCGTATGAAACGGCTGCCGGGGATATAGTTCCGGCAGACTTACTGGAATATTTCAAATATGCGGATATACCGATGTGTGAATTCTGGCAACCGCTTTCCGAAAGTTTTGTCGGTTCAAACAACTTCAAACCGATTAAGCCGACGGCTTCTGCTGCCCGGATGTATGGTAAACCCCGTGTGGCTGCCGAAGCATTTACCTCTTTTGAACTGACCTGGGACGAACATCTGTCGATGTTGAAGGAGGTTATGAATGTCAATAGTGTGGAAGGAGTGACTCATCTCGTATTTCATACTTATACACATAATCCGCGTATAGACTTTTTACCGCCGGGTACCTCGTTCGGTTCAGGGATCGGAACACCTTTTCTGCGTCTGCAAACATGGTGGAAATATATGCCGGAGTTTGTTAATTATCTTTCCCGATGTACTTATCTGCTGGAACGTGGGCGTCCTGTTTCCGATGTGTTATGGTATCTGGGGGATGAAATCAGCCATAAGCCGGATCAGAATTATCCTTTCCCGGAAGGTTTTAAATATGATTATTGCAATCCGGATGTTCTGTTGAACCGTTTATCTGTGAAGAATGGTAAGATCGTTACTCCGGAAGGTATCGAATACAGCGTATTATGGTTGAACGATAACAAGCGGATGCTGCCGGAAACCTTGGAGAAACTTCTGGCTTTGGTACGTGAAGGTGCTGTTGTTATCGGAGATGCTCCGGAAGGACTTGCCACATTATCCGGACAGGAGTCGGCTCAAAAGCGTTTCGATGCTGCGGTTCATGCGCTTTGGGGGGAAGTGTCGAAAGGTTGTAACCGGATAGGAAAAGGAATGGTCGTAAGCGGCATGTCTCTCGATGAAGCATTATGTGAACTGAAGATGTCTCCGGATGTAACGGCTACAGGGGATGCGTTATGGTTGCATAGGCAGACAAAGGGAGCTGACTGGTATTTTGTTACTGCACCTAAAGGTCAGGGATTTAAGGGCGATTTGAGTTTCAGAAATTCAGGTTACGCGGAAATATGGGATCCTGTTACGGGAGAAATGGAACCGGCGGTTAACCGTAAGGATGGAGACCGGACCGTTGTTTCTTTAGATATGCCCCGGGCAGGAAGCTGTTTTGTTGTATTCCGACATGATCGCAAGGGTGAGTCAAAACCTGTTTTATTGGAAGAAGCCGGAACAATGCCGGTAGGGAATGAATGGACATTGGCTTTCCCGGATGGATGGGGCGCTCCTGCTTCATTAAAGGCGGATGAACTGAAAGCCTGGAAAGACCTGGATATTTCACCGGAAGGGAAAGCTTTTTCCGGTACAGTTACTTATACTACCTCTTTCGATATAGAGAATGCGAAGGAGTATGCCGGTTATTCGCTGGATCTTGGTGCTGTAGAAATGATAGCCAGTGTTTCTCTGAACGGAAAACCGCTGCGTGTATTATGGACTCCTCCTTATCGCCTGGATATTACGGATGCTATTCAGACAGGCGAGAATATATTGGCGGTAGAGGTTACGGGTACCTGGTTTAACCGATTGGTGTACGATGCCGGCCAACCGGAAGAAAATCGTAAGACCTGGACGATTTCCGGACCATCAAAAGACGCTCCGTTGAGGGATAGTGGCTTGTTGGGGCCAGTAGTGCTAAAGGTATTTAATGATTGATTTTTATATAGTAGTTTAGGCAGAAAGGGTACTCTGTAAAAAGTACTATTTTTTGTAAAAAGAATAAATGTTGATTAATGATTTTCTTAAAAAGGTGTATTGCTCTGTATTTTTAATACATAAAATGTATAAAGGAGAATATTTTATATATCTTTGTTTCTATTCGTGATATTATTATGGAAAAGAGTAGAGATATACAGACATTTAACTTCCTGTTTACGAATTACAAGAGGCGTTTTACCCATTTTGCCAGAACATATGTAGATGATGAGATGACTGCTGAGGATATAGCTGTCGAGAGTTTGATGTATTACTGGGAAAATCGGGAAAAATTGAAAGAACATACAAATATACCGGCTTATGTATTGACTGTTGTTAAGCATAAATGTTTGGATTATTTACGGCATTTACGTATTCAGGAGGACTTTGCAGATACTCTGCAAAGTAATGAAATTCGTAAACAAAATTTGCGTATAGCAACCTTGGAAGCTTGTAATCCGGAGAAGATATTTTCTGAAGAGCTCCAATATCTGGTCAATAAGGCTTTAGTTTCTCTTCCAGAGCAGACACGTGATATTTTTATCAGGAGCCGCTATAACAATCAAAGTCATAAAGAAATTGCTGAAACCTTGGGGATTTCAACTAAGACAGTTGAATTTCATATAAATAAAGCCTTAAAAATTCTTCGTGTTGCCTTAAAAGATTACTTACCTGTATTGATGTATTTGCTGATGAAATAGCAGATATTGCATTTTTTTTGAGATATCATAAAAAAAGTTCACTTTTCTGTTAGGGATGTCTTTTACTTATACGCTTAATAAATAGAATCGTAAATAATGAAGAAAGAAACATTATATAGATATTTCGAGGGCATAGCTTCTCGTGAGGAAGAAGAAGCCGTTTATCGTTGGTTAGATGTCTCTCCTGCCAATGAGGAAGAGCTGCTTAGGGAACGTGAGTTCTTTGATGCGATGATTCTTGTAGGAAATGAGGAAGGACATAAGCTAAAACGGGTACATTTTTTCGTGCGGGAGATGTTAAAGGTGGTAGCAATAGTTGCTATAACACTTGCTTGTGGGGGGTATTACCATTTGGCTGACAAAAAAGAATTGTTATCGGCGATGAATACGATTACCGTTCCTATGGGACAGCGAATGAATCTAAAGTTGCCGGACGGTACTTCAGTCTGGTTGAATGCTTGTTCTGAAATAGTCTATCCGGCCATTTTTTCGGGTGGAAAACGTGAGATACGGTTGACTGGGGAGGCTTATTTCGAGGTGACGCGTCAGGAGAAAAATCCATTTGTTGTCCGGACGGAGAGATGTGAAATAGAAGTGTTGGGGACGAAGTTTAATGTGGAAGCTTATTCCGGTTCAGATGATTTTTCAGTAGCATTGATGGAGGGGGCGGTGAAGGTGTCGGATAGTGATCATTTATCTTCTCCGGTATTATTGAAGCCGGATCAGGAAATACGTTTAAAAGATGGACAGTGGAAAGTTTCAGCTGTCAGTGATTATGATCATTTCCGTTGGCGCGAAGGACTGGTTTGTTTTAAGGATGTTGCTTTCTATGAGCTGATGGCACGGTTTGAAAAATGTTATGGGATACAGATTATTGTGGAAAACAAACATCTGAAAGATTATGCATGTAGTGGTAAATTCCGTATTTCTGACGGGGTGGATAATGCTTTGCGTATTTTACAGCGAAATGCTAAATATACCATTGAAAGGAATGAAGATAATTCGATTATATATATAAAATAAGTCTAATCTAAAAATAAATTGCCTATGAAGCATAAACCATGAAGTTAATCTTAAAATGAAATGCCGACAAGTGTCCCCACACCTATCGGCATCCAATTAACACAATTAAAAAATAACTGTATTAATCAATTAGCAATTACAAAGATATGAATAGAGAAATTCTATCGTTGGATTTATGCAACAAAATTCAGCGGTATAAACATTTTTTTAGAATTATGAAAATAACTTTTCTATTTCTGTTTGTGTTGATCTTCTGTTTGCATGCAGAAACCACCAATTCTCAGAATATTCGTGTAACAATACAACGAAGTAATGTTGAGTTACGAGATGTATTGAATAACATAGAAGAGCAGACCGATTATTTATTTGTGTACGATAAATATGTTGATGTAAATCATAAAGTATCGGTAAATTCAGACAAACGTCCACTAGAGGAAGTACTAGGAGAGCTGTTTGCAAAAACAGATATCAAATATGCCGTTGATGGCACTTATATCGTTTTGTCGTCAAAAGACAAAATAGTGGAGAAAACGCAGATTCAGAAAGTCACTCAGCAGAAAAGAACGATCACTGGAGTGGTGAAAGATATTCATGAAGAACCTGTTATTGGTGCAAATGTGGTGGAAAAAGGAACTACAAATGGAACTATTACTGACATTGATGGTAAATTCTCGTTATCGGTTTCTGAAAACAGTACTTTGCTTGTTTCTTATATCGGCTATGCCAACCAAGAAGTAAAAGTTGGCAATCAAACTTCCTATACTATCGTACTAAAAGAAGACCAACAGGTGTTAGATGAAGTTGTAGTTGTAGGTTATGGTTCCGTTAAAAAAGCCAATCTGACCGGAGCTGTAGGCTATATTGATAATAAGGAATTGGAGAATCGTACAGTCTCTACTTTAACACAAGCAATACAAGGAAAGGTGGCCGGTGTGAATATTGCTTCATCTAGTGGTGGCCCAGGTGCGCTCCAGTCTATAAATCTACGTGGATATACTGGTATAAATATTGATGCGGCAGGAAATAGATCTAATAGAGCAGACGGCCCATTGGTTGTTATTGACGGAGTACAAGGCGGCGAATTAAGTACTTTAGAAATGAATGATGTAGAAAACATTTCGTTTTTAAAAGATGCTGCTTCTGCAGCCATTTATGGATCAAGTGCCCCTTATGGTGTGATAATTGTAACAACCAAAAAGGGACGTGCCGGAAAACCTGTTATTAATTATAGTAACAATTTCGGTTTTTCACAACCTACCAATTTGCCGGAACCGGTAAATTCATTAGATTTTGCTAATGCTTTTAATGAAGTTGCCGCCAATTCATTTATGAGTCCGGTTTATAGTCCGGATGTGATTCAGCGTATTAAAGATTATCAGGCAGGGAAAATCAAAGATGAAACGATTAAAAATCCCAATGCTGATGAATGGTATGCGCAAAACAATGCCCATGCCAATAATAATTGGTTTGATATTCTTATAAAAGATGTATCATTCAGCCAACAGCATAATATAAACGTTTCCGGTGCAACCGAATCGTCTTCTTATTATGCTAGTTTAGGATATAATCAGAATGATGGTCTGTTGAATTTTGCAAACGAAAAGAATCAACGTTTTAATGTACGTACGAATCTATCTACCAATCTGACAAAATGGCTTACATTTGCCATACGAGGGGCTTTTATACGAACTCATATTAATGTGCCTATTTATTCGGCAGATGAATGGCTTTTCTTTGATCTTTCTTCACGTATTTATCCTACGAATCCATTAAAGAATCCTGATGGTTATTATTCTCAGCCTTCTTATATTGTGAATTTGGCGGAAGGTGGTCGTCAGAATTCGAATAATGACAATGCTATTTTGACGGGAGAGTTTGTTATTCGTCCTTTACCTGGTTGGGATATTACTGCTAATTATACATATAATGGTACGTATTATAACCAAACTTATCATGGAAAAAATACCTATTTGGGATTACCTAGTGGTACGTTAAAACCATCTGCTCCTTATTCAACTTTTAGTAGAAGAATGAATAAAAACCAATTGTATACAATCAATGCATTCACTTCGTATGAAAAAGCATTCAACAGTGGACATTATTTTAAAGGTATGATTGGTTTTACACAGGAATTAACCGATTTGTTGGAATTTACCGGATCTGCTGAGAAATTGTATACAGATGAAGTCCCTATGTTGGGGATGAGTTACGGTATTCGTGATGTTGGTGACAATGCGATGCAGCTAGCTATTCGTGGTGCATTTGGACGTCTCAATTATAATTATAAGGAAAAGTATCTTTTGGAATTGAATGGAAGATACGACGGAACATCGCGTTTCATGAAAGATGTACGCTTCAAATTCTATCCGGGGGTATCTGCTGCATGGGTGGCTTCTAAAGAAACATTTTGGAAACCGCTTCAGGATTATGTGAATCAGTTCAAACTGCGAATGTCATATGCTAGTTTAGGAGACCAAGGATTTACAAATAGCTATTATCCGTTCTTCCCTAGTTTAGGAGTTTTCAGTCCGCAACAAGGTAACTATTATTTCAAAGATGGACTAGAATCGTTAATTGTTGCTCCTACTGATTTAGTAAATTATGATTTGACATGGATCACAGTTAATACGTTGAGTTTAGGTGTTGATATGGCAATGTTTAATAATCGATTGGATCTCAGTTTTGACTGGTATAATCGTAGAGCGAAAGATTTTGCCGATTTTGGTGCATCCGTTCCTGCTTTGTTGGGAGCAAATCCTCCTCGTCGAAATACAGCAGAAACAGAGACTAAGGGTTTTGAACTTACTGTGGGATGGAAAGATCGTATCAATGATTTCTCTTATGGAGCGACTTTTGTTTTGAGTGATTATATTGGAAAGGTCGTAAAATATGATAACCCAACTAAATTACTCAATAATGTGTGGTATGATGGTATGACTATGGGGGAAATCTGGGGATATGAAACGGAAGGTTTGTTTAAAGATGAAGCGGAAGTAGCAGCTACAGATCAGTCATATTTATATGCTAATTGGTATCCTGGAGATGTTCATTACAAAGATCTTAATGGAGATGGTAAGATTAATGTTGGTAATAATACTGTTGATGATCCGGGAGACCGTAAGGTAATAGGTAACAATACCCCGCGTTTCTCTTTCGGTTTAACATTGAATGCAGAGTGGAGAGGTTTTGATGCTTCTGTATTCTTGCAAGGTGTAGGTAAACGTGATTATATGTTTAGTAGTGCCTCAAATTATTTTTGGGGATTTGCCGGAAATCAGGAACATTCTACCTATTATACAATTCATACCGATCGTTGGTCTGAGGATAATCCCGATGGCTATTACCCACGAGCTTATTTCAATACGACTAAAAACCAATTGCCTCAAACACGGTATCTGCAGAATGCCAGCTATATGCGTATAAAAAATCTTCAGCTTGGATATACACTGCCAAAAACAATTACGGATAAGATTAAGTTTCAGCGGGCAAGATTGTTTATTAATGTAGAAAATCTGGCGACATTTACTAGCCTGCCTGATATTATTGATCCTGAAATTATATCTCCTGATGCAAAGATATATCCGTTGCGAAGAACATGGGGAGTTGGTGCGAACATTACGTTTTAATAATTAATCGATTATAAAGATGAAAAATATAAATAAAATAGTGATGCTGATAGTACTGGCTGTATGTGCTATGGCATGCAATGATGATTTTTTGGAACGACGTCCGTTAAATTCTATTAGTGATGCAAGCTTCTGGAAAACAACGAATGACTTGAGATTGTATACGAATATTTTTTATGCACGTGATGAACTTGTTCCATGGAAAATTACTTGGGGAACTTTAGGGATTTATTCAGAAGATGCCGAAAAAGGTTCAGATACCCAAATAAAAACTACATATGACAGACGATTTAATGGAGAATTAACAATTCAACCGGATGGTGATGGGTGGACATGGAACGTATTACGCGAAATCAATTATTTCATGGATAATTACAATCGTGTTGAGGCTCCATTTGAAGAAATAAAACCATATGTAGGTGAAACTCTTTTCTTCCGTTCTATTTTTTATTTTGCTAGGTTGAGGCGTTATGGTGGTGTACCATGGGTGTCAACAACAGTGCAATTAGATTCTGATATCCTTTACGGGGAGCGTTTGCCACGTAATCAAGTTGTAGATTCTATTATGGCTGACTTGGATACAGCGATTGAATATTTACCGGCACGTGCTGGTGGTGTTTGGACTGGACGTGTCACTAAAGAATTAGCAATGGCTTTGCAAGCACGTATTGCACTTTACGAGGGAACGTGGGAGAAATATCATGCGAATGATGATTTTAAACCGGCCGTTAATCAGAGTGATAAATTTCTTGAAAAGGCAGCTCAAGTAGCTGGTGATTTGATAACAATGTCGGAAAAAAGCGGTTATCCGGCTTTGGATAATGTAGGAGTGGAAAATGGTTATCGTGATTTGTTTAATCTTGAAGATTATTCAGCCAGTAAGGAGGTCTTATTTTGGAGAAAGTTCGAAGTAAGGGATGATTTTTATAATGTAATAGACCGCTATACCGGAACAGGGGCAGATGTCGGTGTAACAAAAAGTATGATTGATTCCTATTTGATGGAAGATGGAACTCCTGTTAAACCCGGTTATGATGATGCTACTTTGGTAAAAGTGGCTGAAAAAAGAGATCCGAGATTGGCGCAAACAGTATGTATCAACGATGGTTCACAGCCTGTTTGGGAATTAGCATCTCCTGCCATTTATTTTCTTGCTCCTTGTTTAGAAAGTCCAGCTTTGGAAAACTGTCCGACAGGTTACCAAACATATAAAGGCCATAATTATCGATATGCAGGTATGCGTTGGCCGGGTGAGGGCTTACAAGCTATTATGTATTTCCGTTATGGGGAAACTTTATTGATTTATGCAGAAGCTAAAGCAGAACTGGGGACGTTGACACAAAATGATTTGGATAGAAGTATCAACAAATTGCGTGAACGTGTGAATATGCCGCCTATGAGTATGAGTGTGGCTGTAGATCCTAATTTTGAGTTTGCTGAGTTAGGAGCACTTATTCAGGCTGTACGTCGTGAACGAAAAGTTGAATTAGCTCTTGAAGGTCATCGTCATGATGATATTATGCGTTGGGCTGCAGCAGATGAACTTATTCTAGGTAAAACACCGCAAGGAAGTAAACTGGCACAATGGGTTGGTTTCAAATTTTCTGATTATGTATCAGAAGGTCATCCTCAACTGGAACGTCAAAAGGCTTGGGATTCTGCAATAGAATCTTTAGTAGTTGATGAAGAGGGTTACATCAAACCGTTCAGAAATACATTGAATGGAGGAAATGAGGGGTATAAGTTCAATTTGGGTAGAGATTACCTGTTCCCAATTCCTCTTAATCAGTTGACTTTAAATCCGAATTTGGGACAGAATCCAGGTTGGTAAATACTTAAAAACAAGTGTGTCAAAATATAAACCGATTATTTACATTTTGGCACACTTATTTGTAAAATATTTAATCTTTAAGTGTTTTGATGAAAACCAATGTAACAAAAATATTCACAACATTATTTATCTCTGCCTTTGTCGGCTGCCTATTGCAATCGTGTAGTCCCTCTGTTGATAATCTGGAGCAAGGATTTCTAACCCCTCCAGATTCAGTTCGTCCCGGAGTCTATTGGTACTTTATGGATGGAAACCTATCGAAGGAGGGTATGACGAAAGACTTGGAAGCGATGAAAAGGGTTGGAATAGGCCATGTGGTGTATCTGGAGGTTAATGTTGGTGTTCCTCGCGGGGGCGTTGATTTCTTAAGTGAAGAATGGCAGGATATGTTTGGACATGCCGTAGCTGAATGCGAACGACTTGGTATCGACATTACTTTAGGAGTAGGCCCTGGATGGACCGGTAGCGGTGGTCCTTGGGGGGAAGGCGCGCAATCAATGCGCCACCTAGTGAGCTCTTCGACGGAAGTTTCCGGAAAAGGGCAACAGACAATTACATTGCCCAAGCCGAATCCTAAGCCACATTTTTTCACGGCGGATAATTTCACTCCGGAGTCAAAGAAGCGTTGGGAAGAGTATTATGAAGATGTTGCCGTGTTGGCATTCCCTGCCGGTGCTTCTACATTTAATACCACTTTTGAACCGGGGAATGCTTATATGCGTTTAACAGGAATAGATGAAAAAGCGCTTTATTATCGTAAACCGTATAGTTCTGTAGCTCAGGTGAAGAATTATCTAACTTTCGGTAAGGATTCTTCAAACGTACAGGTCGTAGACAAAGGGCATATTATAGACTTGACAGATCGGTTGAATGCTGATGGAACATTAACTTGGAACGTACCGGATGGGAAATGGACAGTTATGCGTTTCGGCACCCGTAATAACGGAGCTGTGACTCGCCCTGCTCCCCTGCCTGGAGTTGGATTGGAGGCTGATAAGTTTGATACTACTGCGCTAAATGCTCATCTGGATAAATTTGTAACGAAACTGTTTAATCGTGTCGGCTTCAAGAAAGCCCAACCTCAAGGAGGTTTGCAGATGTTACATATGGACAGTTGGGAGATGGGTGCACAGAATTGGACTACTCACTTCCGGGAAGAATTCACAAAACGTCGGGGATACGACCCGCAACCGTTTTATCCTGTTTATGCTGGATTCATTGTACAGAGCCGTGAAGAGAGCGAACGTTTCTTATGGGATTTGCGGGTAACTTCTCAGGAATTAATAAAAGAATATCATGCAGGACATATTAAATCGTATGGTAAACGTTATGGTCTGGGATTGTCTATTGAACCATATGATATGAACCCTACCGCGGATTTGGAACTGGCCTCTGTTGCTGATATGCCGATGTGTGAATTTTGGAGTGTAGGTTATGGGTATAATACCTCCTTTAGTGCCATGGAAGGAACATCCGTCGCACACCTGCTGGGCCAACCGATCGTACCGGCAGAATCGTTTACCGCTTATCTGGACGGTTGGCGTCAGCATCCCGGTTCGATGAAGAACCAAACGGATTGGGCGTTGGCTTCAGGGATCAATCGTTTGATGTTTCATACTTTCCAACATCAACCACTTAATGACCGTCTTCGTCCCGGTATGACCATGGGACCATATGGGGTACATTGGGATAGAAACCAGACTTGGTGGCCGATGGCTGATGCTTATCACCGTTATATTTCTCGCTGTCAATTGCTGTTGCAACAGGGGCGTACTGTAGCCGATATTCTATATCTGACACCAGAGGGTGCACCACATGTATTTCGCGCACCCATTTCTGCCCTTGAAGGTGATTTGTTGGATACAGATAATCTATTCAATTTCAGAAATGAAACACCGCTTCCCGACCGTAAGGGATATAATTTTGACGCATGTCCCCCCAGTCTCTTCTACGATGCCCAAGTGAAAGATGGAAAGGTAGTATTCCCTTCAGGGGTATCGTATCGTTTATTGGTACTGCCTTGCTTCGAAACTATGACTCCGGAGTTGTTGGAGAAGATTCGGGATTTGGTAAATGGTGGTGCCACAGTAGTCGGCCTTCCTCCACAAAAATCACCTAGTTTGGTCAACTATCCGGTATGTGATGAAAAGGTTAGAGTACTGGTACAGGAACTTTGGGGAGGATATGAGATGCCTGAAACAGTCGAAATACGTAGCATTGGAAAAGGAAAAGTCATCTGGAGCAAAGAATTGCTGGAGCAACAGGACAATCTGTATCCTACGTATGAATATACAGCCGATATATTAGCAAAGATGGATGTGCATGAGGATTTCGAATCGACAGGAGAAATCCGTTATGCGCATCGTACCATGAAAGGATATGAGATTTATTTTGTATCCAATCGTAAGGATAGTCCTGTAACAGTCAATTGTAAGTTTCGTATGACAGGTCATCCTGAGTTATGGAATCCGATGACAGGTGAAATCCGTCCTTTGGCAGAATATACGGTCACAGGAGTGCATACCACCATCCCTCTGCTATTTGATGCCAATGAAGGCTATTTTATCGTTTTCCGCGATAATACCTTTCAACGAGAAATTCAAACGAAAAAGAACTTTCCCGATAGTAGGCGAGTTGCATCGTTGACTGCTCCGTGGAGTGTATCTTTCGACCCGGCATGGGGAGGTCCTGAACAGGTGACTTTTGAAAAACTGACCGATTGGACGCAGCATCCCGATAGCGGTATCAGGTATTATTCGGGTACGGCTATTTATCGACAGACGTTTGATAGGCCTGCTGATAACAGTAAACAGCAGTTCTTGGATCTGGGGAAGGTAAAAAATTTGGCGCGTGTCCGTTTGAATGGTCAAGATCTCGGCGTAGTATGGACGGCTCCTTGGCGAGTGGAGATAACGAAAGCTCTGAAACTCAAAGATAATCAATTAGAAATAGAAGTAGTAAATTTATGGCCTAATCGTTTGATTGGTGATGAGCAACTGCCTGATGACGGAATCCGTAACGGTGAATGGCCGGAATGGTTGAAGGATGGGGGACCACGCACAAGCGGACGGTATACTTTTACTACTTACAAACATTTTACCAAAGAATCTCCCTTGTTAGAATCTGGTTTGTTAGGACCAGTCACTATATGGGGAATTGATAATTGAAGATAAAACAATCATGAACTATCATTTGAAAACGTATATAAAAAAAGCATCTCTTTTGGGTATGCTTACAGTGATAACAGCATGTCAACAGCTTAAAGAAGAGGCTATTGAGCCATTTGACATGAATTCTTTTTTCCCACTGATGGCGTGGGATGACGTCCGTGACGAGTCAACGATCCAAAAAATGTCAGAGTGTGGAATCAATTCCATTGCGTTTGTTCCACCGACACTGTTGGATGCCTGTCAGAAATACGACATGAAAGCCATTGTGTTCGATCAGGGAGTGACTCCTGAATGGGATAAACCGTTCAAAGCAGATGTTGCCAATAAAAGGCTGGGAGAACTTATCGAGAAATACAATGACCACCCGGCTGTTTATGGATATCATCTGAAAGATGAACCGTATATAGCTGAATATGGCGAGTTGGGCAAGTCGGTAGAATTTGTAAAGCAGCATGCCCCGGGTAAATGGCCATATATCAATCTATTCCCCAATTACGGTTTCCCTGACACAGGCGAGTGGTATGCTGAATCCGGTGCGGGAGATTGGTATAAAAACGAATACTTGCAACGTTTCGTTGACGAGTGTAAAGGATTGGTTCTTTCTTACGACAACTATTCGCTGGTAGGCGAAGATGGTTTTTCTGATAATTATTGGACAAACTTGTGGGATGCTCGTTCAGTTTCTTTGCAGAACAATCTTCCGCTTCACACAATCGTATTGTCGGTCGGTTTTCATGGCTGTCGTATTCCTACTATAGCTGACCTATCTATTCAAGTTTTTGGTGCATTGGCTTATGGAGCAAGAGGAATTGCCTATTGGAAATTTGTCAGTGAGGTGTTATCCATATGTGATGCGCCTGAATTGGGTGACCTTCGTGGTTCTCCTTTAGATGAATTTGGTGAACCAACAGCTATGTATCCTCTTCTGAAAAATCTGAATCATCGTATTTCCAATATGATTCCTGTTTTGCTGAAACTTCGCAGTGATAACGTATATCATATTGGCGAAATACCGGAAAAGCATCATGGAGCGACTGAGAAGAGTATGATCCAGAGGATAGAAGGTGGCGGCAATTTTATAGTTGGCGAATTTACTCATACTGAAGACGGTTCACACTGGGTAATGGTGGTTAATAAAAACCTGAAGTCCTCAGCCCTGTTCCGACCCGTATATAATAAAAAATATGAGTCGATTCAATATCTTTGTATGAAAACCGGGGAGTTAAAAGTTTTAGATCCTTGGTATTCAATTGCTCCCGGACAGGCTGTGTTGCTTCGATTGAATTAGGTCTAAATGGTGTTTAATCAATAAAAAATGTAGAAAGGAATATGTTGTTTGCTATGGGAAATTTGATTTCTTTATTGAAAAAAATATGATATCAGTAATGTCCTCATTGGACAAAATAGCATATTCCTTATTTTATGAAGTTATGAAAATATTACAGAATTTATTTTTTATACTGTTGTCTTGTATTTTTCCTAGGGTGGCTTTAGCACAAAGTCTTTCTTCAGGGCTGTATCCTGAGCCACAACATATTGTTATTTCTAATGAACAATATACCCTTGATCGAGGCTATGTAATGCAAGGAATAAGTAATCCGGATACGGATGCTGTGAAAATCCTGAAGCAGGTATTACCATTGGTTCAATCTGCACAGTCGCTTCCTTTGGAGATAAAAAAGATAAAAGTAAAGAAGCCGGAGATGAAACGTTCGGGTGCCTATGTGCTCAATATTACCCGAAAAAGAATCATTATTGAAATAGCGGACGATCGTTCCTTGTTTTATGCAGCCCAGACGCTGAAGCAGCTAGTCGGTCGTAATAGAGAAGGCAAGCCTACCCTTCCGTTGTGCACTATCACGGATTATCCGGATGTGCTTTACCGTGGTTCTGTGGAAGGATTTTACGGAACTCCCTGGAGTCATGCCGACCGTATCAGCCAATTACGTTTTTACGGGGAATTTAAGTTGAACACATATATTTATGGCCCGAAAGACGATCCGTTCCATAGTGCAAACTGGAGGGAACCTTATCCTAAGGAACAGGCTGATCAGATCAGGGAACTGGCCGAGGAGGCAGGCCGTAATAAAGTGGATTTCGTATGGGCTATCCATCCAGGCCAGGATATCAAATGGAATGCAGCGGACAGTAGCAATGTGATTGTTAAATTCGAGCAAATGTATGATTTGGGTGTGCGTTCTTTTGCTGTCTTTTTCGATGATATCTCCGGTGAAGGAACGAAAGCGGACAAACAGGCGGGTTTAATGAATTTTATCCAGAAAGAATTTGTGGAAAAGAAAAAAGATATACAACCGTTAATCATGTGTCCTACCGAATATAACCGTTCATGGGCACGAACTGACTATCTGGATATTCTTGGTGAACAACTGCATCCTGCTATCCATATCATGTGGACCGGTGATCGTGTAGTGGATGACATAACTCTAGAAGGGGTAGAATGGGTCAATAAACGTATCCGCCGTCCGGCATATATCTGGTTTAACTTTCCGGTAAACGACTATTGCGGCGCTCATTTGCTAATGGGAAAAACTTACGGATTGGATACCCGGGCGGCAAATGCTATGTCTGGTTTTGTAGCTAACCCAATGGAACATGCGGAAGCTTCCAAGGTCTCGTTGTTCGGCATAGCGATGTATAGTTGGAATATTCATAACTATGATCCGCAAGAGGCTTGGGAAAAGGCTTGCGAGTACATGATGCCGGAAGCGGCAATAGCTTTTAAGACTTTCTGTGAGAATAATGGTGATCCCGGAGCCAATTGGCACCATTACCGTCGTGAAGAATCTGTTCGTTATCAAACATATGCTGATCGTTTTCTGGAAAATTTCCGTAACGGTCATTTTGGAGAGGACGAAGCCAATCAGTTGGCAGCTTTGTTTACACAAATACAGGCTAGTCCGGAACTAATTTATATACATAGTAACAATAAAGAGTTGATAAATGAGATTAATCCTTGGCTGCAACAGTTCGAACTACTGGGAAAGTGTGGAAATCATATCTTGCGTATGGCACATAGCTGGTGTGGAAATGATCGTCAGGGGACATGGCGAAATTTTCTTTCAGTATCTTCAATCATGGATAGTATGAAGGTTATTAACCGTACCTTTAATCAGCATTCATATCAGAAAGGGGTTCAGGTCGGTACGAAAGTGTTAATGCCATTTATTGAAAGACTTTATCGACAAACCGGTCGTAATTTACTATCGATAATCGATACCTCTTCCAGTGAGATCAATATGGGTACGGCCTCTATTATTACGAATGTAGAGCAGTTGAAAAATCAATCATGGTCAGAAGATGATAATTTGATAGGATATATACCAATGTTTGAAGTAATAAAACTGGATCCGGGACAATACATCGGCTTAGGTTGGGAGCTCCAAAAGGAAGCTGAGTCTTTTACATTCAATTTACCTCAAAGTAATATTGAGGGACGTTTGTTTGAATGGTCTGCAGACGGTAAGGTCTGGGTAACTTTTTCGGGGATAGGAGTGGAACAAGTTAATATGACAGTCACTGATGTCGATCCGAAAGCCCGTTTTGTCCGGATGCGTAATAATACCGGAAAACCAATGGAGTTGAAAATATCTTCTTTCTCTGTAAAAACGAGAGAGAGTTCAGAAATTGATGATGAGTTATTGATGTATGACTTGAACCTGAAAACTTATAAGGTCTTAGAACCCGGTGATAAAGTAAATGTGACGTGTAAAGATGTCCGGAATATCGAATTTTACATGTCCGGAGGTAGTGAAAGTCGAGTATCCATTTGGGGAGAAGATAAGAATGGTAAAATCAATACACTATACTGTGGATATGCCGGTTATGTGAAATTGGACAGAGCTTCATTGAAGAATATGCAAACATTAGTAATTTCTCAATTCGATAATGTTCCGGTTTTGATTCATCATATAGTGAAAAAGTATTGATAAATAATGTTATTTGTTTTTTGTGTTGAGAATATAGATCAGGCTTTGATAAAGAAATATTGGGGATTATTTTAGGTGATTAGAAAAATATTAAAGAATGAATTGATATGAAAAAGATTTTTAAAACATTGCTTTTCGGCGGCTCACTGGTATTCGCCTTGGGAAGTGTATCGTGTGTTGGTGGTTCGTCAAAAACTACAGTAGAGCCAGCTAAAGAGGTATTGACATTGATGGGTAATCGTTTCCTTACCCTCAATACAGTGGTGAGAGTTAATCAAATCGAGGTTACTCGCAATAAACATATAGGTGTAGACGAGCGTGATATTCATACTCCTGAGAGGGCTATGAAATTTCGTGAGGCTATTGAAAAAGGTTTTCCTGGTTCTAAGATAACTTGGGCATTTAGCTGGTTGGCATTACATGATTCCACGGATAACTATCGCAAAATTTGTGAGTATGCAGCAGAATGTCATCGTAAGTATGGAGATGAGGTGACATTTATCCCTGGTGCTTATTTTGCTAACGCATACGATAATATTGAGCAGATCAATAAGGATTTGCATGAGGGGCTTCAGTGTGTTTCTGAGTTTGTAGGCGATTCTTATAAACCTAATAGTATCGTAGCAGGCTTTTTGTCGTCAAAAAACCAAAAATACCTTTCAGAAGTAGAGGGCATTCATGTTTGTCAAGGTAATATTTGGAGTCAGTATGCTATTGATAACCAGGATGGTGATGGAGCGGTAAGCTATCCTTTCTATCCTTCAATAGAGCACTTCTGTAAACCGGCTCAAGGTAAGGAAGATTTTGTTGATTGTGTTAATTTGGATGGCTGGACAGTGGATTTCTTAGCTGCTCGTCGTGAAGGATTCGCAGGTGGATTCAATAGTCGTATGGGGGTAGGTCCTATTGAGACTTACATGGCTTATGGTCATGACGAGGGTTTGAAGGAAATCCTACATACTACAGCTATTCACTTTGACGATGGTTTTGAGAAAAATGATTTTGCATGGGTGACTAATTGTTGGGAACTTTGCTTGAAGGATATCGATAACAACTGTCTTACTGATTGGCTCAAAGCTGTCCGTGAGCGTTGGCCAGACACTAAATTGGTTACCCAAGGTGAGTTTGGGTTGTTGTGGAGAGATCATTTCAAGGAAAATAACTTTGATTACAAATTCCATGAAAAGGGTTCTGGTATCGGTGGCTCTGACGCAGACAAGGAGATAGATTGGTATATGAATAAGGATTTTCGTATGGCAATCTTGAGGGATGTAAATACCAAGGAAGAGAAAGTTATTGATTTCACTCGTTATGATGTAAAGGCTCAGGAGCCTGAATCTGGTTCAACTCGTAACTGGACATTGTTCGGTGATATTAATCAAAAGCAGACTCGTAAGCAAGATGCTCCTGTAGCTATCGAAAAATTATCTGACAGTCAGAAAGCATTGATTAAAGCTCATTATCCAGAGTTGGTAAAATAGTGCTTGTTGTATAAAAAGATCAGGGAGTTGATTACTGAATATCATTATAAATACGGAGATGATGTAATATTCATTTCAGGAGCCTATTTTGCGAATGCGTATAACACCAGAGAGCAGGTGAATAAAGACTTGCATGAAGGTTTGGTTAAGGTGAGCGAAATAGTTGGTAATGGATTCCGCCTTAAAAGTATTCTCTCAGGATAACCCCAGGTCAATTAAGGAACTGTCTCCTGAAGCAACGTCTTTGATAAAAAAACATTATCCTTATTTACTTATATGAACAAAATATTAAATTTAATTTTTATCACGTTGGCATTTTTCTCCGGCAGCCAGGCTACGGAACATTATTTTGTCAAGAAAGGCAATACTGATTTTATAATTGTATTGTCGGATTTGCCACAATTAGTGGAACAAACTGCGGCGAAAGAATTGAAAACGTATCTTGATGAAAGTACAAAGATTAACTGGATCATTGCTTCAGAAAAAGACGTTCCAGAAAATGTTCCGCAGATTCTTATCGGAAATTCTTCTCGTGCGAAGAAATTCTTTCCTGAAATTTATCAAAAGGAATTTTCTTATGATGGAATTGAAATTCATTTAAAAGGAAATAAGCTTTTGTTGACCGGACATGAACAACGGGGTACACTTTATGCTGTAAATACATTTTTAGAGGAGGTACTTGGTGTTCGTTGGTGGACATCAACAGAACAAACGGTTCCGGTTCATAAAACGCTTCAACTGGATTCTTTGGATATATCTTATGCACCTAAATTGATTTATCGGGAAGCTTTTTATAAGGATGCGTTTGATCCTGTTTTTGCAACGCGGATGAAATGTAACGGGCATTTTGGTAAAACGACATCAGAATATGGTGATCATCATCATTTTTCATATTGGTGTCACTCTTTTTTTGAGTTGATATCGCCGGATAAATATTTTAAAGATCATCCGGACTGATTTAGTGAAATTGATGGTGTGAGACAATATGAAAATGCACAGCTCTGTCTTATGAACGATGAGATGCGAAAAGAGTTGACAAAAAATGCAATAGAAGAATTACGTAGAAATCCAGATGCAAAATTTATTTCTATTAGCCAAATGGATTGGTACGGACCTTGTATGTGTGAGAAGTGTAGTAAGGTTGTTGAGGAGGAAGGATCTCAATCAGGCCCATTGGTTTACTTTATTAATGCTGTTGCTGAAGAAATAGAGAAAAAATTCCCCGATGTATTTGTAGAAACACTTGCTTATAATTATACTCGTAAACCTCCATTACATGCAAAACCACGGAAAAATGTGATAATTAGACTTTGTTCAATGGGATGTGCTTTTGGACAACCTTTGATTAGCGAACAAAATAAATCATTTTGTGATGATATGGCTGGTTGGGGAAAAATTGCGAAACAGTTATTTATTTGGGACTATGTAACAAATTTTTCTTCACATGTATTACCTCATCCCAATCTGCATGTTATAGCTCCCAATATACGTTTTTTTGTAGATAATGGAACCATAGGTTTGTTTGAACAAGGGGATGCGAATTGTGAATTAGGTGATTTTGTTCGAATGCGGAATTGGATAATTTCTAAATTGATGTGGAATCCTGTATTAGATGAAAGAGATTTGAGAAAAGAATTTCTTACAGGTTATTATGGTGAAAAAGCAACTCCATTTCTTTTAAAATATTTTGATATATTATCGAGTGAGGCAGAGGCTTCAGGGCAATATATTCATTGTTATCAAGAGGATACAGGAAATTGGCTTGATTATGAATCTCTAAGGGAAATAACACAACTTTTTGATAAAGCAATTAGTGCTACAGAAAAAGAATATGGACATGATTCAGATTTTGTACATCGTTTGCTCCGTGATCGTATGCCATTAGAACATGTTTGGTTAAAAGGATATCCTAAATTTAAACGATTTGCGGAGATTAAAGGAGACGATTTTTTAGGTTCTGCAAATCAAGATGAAGCAAATAAAAAGTTTTTCGATTTTTTTGATCAATATCAGGTAACCCAATATCGGGAGTATCAACCAGGCTCGTTTGATACATTTAAAGAAGGACTTTTGTTTCATTGCTTTGGTAAACCGGCTTCATTTCCGGATGAATTGAAGGTGTTTGATTCAAATATTTGGATAGATGTTCAAGATTATGATTTTCAATTGTTCAGTTTAAGATGGATACCAACTAATCATTTTGATTCCGCAGTAGTAGAGGATTCGAATGCATCTAATGGTCGAGCTGTTAAGTTACCAGGAAGTTCAAATTCAAGAGCCACGGTTAGACTTCCATTAACAACTATTGCTCCATTATTAAAAAATACAAAAGACGGAACAAAATATAGGATTTTTGTTTATGCACGTTGTGGTAAAGTTGAACAGGATGAAATTGCAATGATTTGTGATATTGGTGGAATTACTAAGAAGAGTATTTATGTTTCCGAAATAGCTGGTTCAGAGTATCGAAAAATAGAGTTTTATCCAGTGTCTTTGAATCAGTCGATGTTCATAAACTTTATGCCATCGGTTAATGAAAAGAATCAGGTGTTCATTGATCGCGTAGTTGTTATCAAAGATGAATTAGTTGAATAAATTGGAATTTGTCTGTATGAGAGCATTCGGTCGAGCGATATATTGTGCTTTTGGTCGATTTATCTTAATTTTTTAATACAAATAAGTAATGAGAAGTAAAATTTTTGATTTTGCAACAATTATTCTATTGTTTGCTTGTGTATCTTGCAGTAATAATGCTAGTCTAGAAGAATATAGAGAGATTAGTGTTATTCCTGTGCCACAGGAGATGACAGTGACACAGGATTGTTTCACATTAACGTATAATTCCTCGATTGGGTTAGATATATCAAATGAAGAATTAAGAGGGGTTGCTGAGTATCTGAATGAAAAAATAGCTCCGGCAACCGGCTTTCAACTGACACGGCTGAAAGGAGTAAAAATGGAGTTCCTTTCAGGATACAGGCTTTAAATATCAAAAGGTAAAGATACCTGAAGCCTGAAAGGTGAAAATAAAAACACGCTGAAAGGGAAGGCCTTTTCCTATAATCTCAGGTGATAAAAACAACGTTTTTGGGTGTAGTTACCCTAAACCTTAAAACAGGCAGTTACAACAATTAAAATCACGCCCCCCAGGAAATATCGAGTGGGCCATAAAAATAAAAAAAGTTACTCCAATTTGGAATAACTTTTTTCGCTCTTCCTCTTGGACTTGAACCAAGGACCCTCTGATTAACAGTCAGA
>OKXB01000197.1_pt1 | contig 75994 bp, 72 predicted proteins | sample 1601731 | NCBI WGS metagenome assembly OKXB01 (sample SAMN04414077, study PRJEB24778) | human gut metagenome | material: faecal | host: Homo sapiens
ATCAGAGCGCCTATTTCAACGAACGTCTGCCCCTCTTTTAAAGCTTTCTGTATGGTAATGCGATCATCCAGTGTCAGATGCTTATATTTATAGGATGACATGTATTTATCCTCCCATAATAATCTTTATTTTTCTTCTTCTTTTTAACATATTCATCATTAACTATCTTAACACTATTCTTAATAGTTATTTTATTTATCATTAGCAGGTATAATTAATTTATCCCCTATCTTAATATCTCCTAGATCATTATATTTTTCTAATTCTTCACGACTAACTTTATATTTCTCTATTATCTTATCAATAGTATCTCCTTCCATTATTCTATATACTCTATATGTAACATATTCTGTATCATTACTTATTCCATTAAGTATATTAATATTCTCTTGATTATTATTATTCTCATTATTAATATTTATTTCTTTTTCTGATTCCATATCTTTCTCCTCACTATTATCTAACATTTCATCTAATAAATCTATTCTCTCTTTACTACTAGTAATAACTGGTTCTATCTCATCTACTTCTTTATTAGTATCTACTTCTTCTATATTATTATCTATTCTATCTTCTTCCACTATCCTATCAGGTACTACTTCTCCATCAATATATAAATCTATATTTACTTTAAGTTTATTTCTATCTACTATCTCATATCTAAAATCATCTATATCTACTACTAAAGTACTCCTATCATAAGTACTACCTAAAGCAATATCAAAGGGAAGTTCAAAATTAAATTTTTCTCTTTCAAGTTGTCCATCTATTATCTTATATTCTCCTGTAATATAAAATACTCCACTAATTGCGTCATCTTCCATATCTATCTTATGCTCTAAAGATATTGCTGTTATTTCACATACATCCGTCTCAAAATTAAGTACATTATTAAATGGTACTATCTTTTTCATATCATCACCCTTTCAATAAAGAATATGTCCATATCACAAAAAAATGAATACTTTTTAAATATCCTCTTATTTCTAATTTATATCTATTTAAAAAATTTCTATTTGTCATAAACATTTCCTTATTTTATAAGGCTTTATCCTATCATAGTGTCAAGTAGCTGTAAAAAATGTTTGACTTAATTTTTCATTTGTGTTATTCTAGATAACGATGATGCGTATGAAAAGTGAACGGTGTAATTTAAAAAATTTAATTAAAAAATATGTAGGTTTTTGTATATATCCCCTAGTTCTAACTTTAATAATTACCTTTACAACAGGTGCTTATTATGAACGAAATATATACTACAATCTTGATGACATCACCCTTGAAATTGGTGATACGCTACCTGAAGAAATTTATAGTCATCTAAATACATTAGCAGATCGCAACTATCAAGTTGAAACTAATGCTCCTTTAGATAAAGACGGACATACTAAGACTATTGGAGAGTATTCTTACTACTTAGTATATAATGATCCTATCTATAAATTTAGTAAAAAAACAAATATTAAGGCTAAACTAACAGTAGTAGATACAATTAGTCCTGTTATAAAAGCCAAAGAAAATCTTGAGTTTGATTACAATGCTGATATTGCTCCTTCAGATCTTGCTGAATGTGTTGACTTATCACCTTGTACTCTTGAACTTACTGAAGATATTGATACAACTATTAGTGGTAATAAAGAAGTAACAATCATTGCAACCGATGGAGGCGGAAACAAAACTCTTCTAACCACTAATATCAAAATAAAGGAGAAACCAATTCCAGTATATAGTTATTACTATCCAAGTAATATTGACTATATGCATAAAATAAATAACGAAAAAAATAGCCTTCTCTCTGAAGAAGAAAAGGCTAACTTAAGAATAAATGTTGCCGAATATGCTAAACAATTTATAGGCAACCCTTATGTTTATGGAGGAACATCACTAACTAATGGTACTGACTGTTCAGGATTTACTATGAGTATCTATGCTTCTTTTGGTTACTTATTGCCTCGTGTAGCAACTAGCCAAATCTATATAGGCATAAACGTTCCTGAATCTAGCCTCTTACCTGGAGACTTAGTCGTATATCATTATGGCCACGTTGGAATATATGTCGGTAACGGTATGATGGTTCATGCTGGAACCCCTGCTACCGGTATTGTTATGGCTCCTATGTTCCCTGGATCAAGATCTTATAGAAGAGTTATCTACTAACTCTTCTTTTCTATTATCCTTATTAATTATATATCCTATAATATATCCACCCATAAGTAAACACCCTACAAGTGCCATAAATAACCCTGTCACTAAAAATTTCTTAATAATTATATCCCTAATCCCCATCATATTCATGAAATACCCCCATCTAACCAAAAGCATTCCCGTAATATATCCCACAATAATAGTACAAAAACTTCCCATAAGAGCTATCATCCCAAGAATCCTCATAATCATTAACCTATCATGAACAAGCCATATAAGAAGTATTATACCTAAAATAATCATTCCATATAATATATATCCAAGCATTACTTATCCCTAACCAAAACGTCTATATCATATAAAAAGTCACTTATATCATTAATATATATCTGACTCTTTTCTTTTATCCTCTTCTTAAGCCCATCACTTATATCCTGATCATTAGTAACCCCTTCAACAATTAAATTATACACTTCATCATTACTAAGCTTACTATCCACCTTCTTATCTACCTTATATTCTACTATACTATTAATAACTACCTGAAGTTCTCTATTCAAACTATCAGAGTCCATCAGTATCTTTCCCTCATCATCACTAATACTAAGCTCTCTCTTAACATTATAATATGTATCATTAAATTTTCCCTCTGAATCAGTCATCAAATCCCTAATAGTAATTACTCCCACTATCTCATTAATTCCATTATTAGATACTACATTAATAACTACTGAATAAGTCGCTGCTACCGTAGAAACAAACACTAACAATATAATTAATATACTTATAAATATTCCCTTTGTTTTTTTCATATCGTCACCTAATTATATTATTCTCATAACTTATCTTTTCATACAAAAAAAGAGACTATTGTCTCTATCTATTTCAAATATTTATCTAATATTTTATCCAAATCATCCTGTTTAATATTCTTCATCAAATAATTATCAAATCCATGTCTCATATATTCTTTCTCATAACCATCTTTATTTTCATGTACCATTATAACTACTGGTATCTTATAATTAGTATACTTATAAATAGATTTACTATTATATTCCTCCATCCATTTATTATTATCTTCCGTAGATACCATATCATCTAATAAAATCATATCATAAGTCTTATTCTTATCAATCTTATCTATCATTGAAGATAAATCATTAGCAGTATTAACTCTTATCTTATATGTATTAAGTACTTTTTTTAGCTTATCACTCTTCTTCTTATCATTAATAACTAATAACACTCTCTTATCATTATATTCTCTTCCATTAGTATTCCCTATCAAAGAATTATCTTTATCAAGTACATTATACTCTATCATTCTTCTCTCATCACTAATAAGTACTATCCCATTATCATATTCTTCTATTCTTCCCTTAATCATATTTTCTAACTCAAATACTATCTTATAATCAAAACTATTCTTATCAATTATTATCCCTCTAGTATCTATATGTATCTTTAATCTACATATATTACCAACAGTTATATTATTAATCCTAATATTTATCTTCTTCTTATCATTATCTTTAACTATTCCTAATATCATATGAAGCACTATCCCTTTAATTTTCTCTTTATCTCCATACAATACAAAATTATCCTTCTTATCTATCACTAACTCATAATCTACTCTATATTTATTCTTAATCTCTTCTAAAATAGTTCTAATCTCTTCATATAAATTACTAATTTCATACTTATCTTTTCTAACTTCTAACTGTCCACTATCTATCTTTGCTAAAGATAATAATCCATCTATTTTACTAACTAATTGAAGAGAATACTTCTGCATATTATTAATCTCATCATTAACTTCCTGTAAATTATTCTTATTAATTTTCTTATTTCCAAACTCTTCTAATATCTCTAAATTATCTTCTAGATCATTTTCCATCTCTTGAATAACTTTCAAAGTATCATTTCTTGATCTCTCAATAACTTCCTTAGAATATTTTAATTCTTTCATCATCTTTATATCAGGATTCTCTATTGTGAAATACATTATTAACTCTACAAAAACCATCACTGCAGGAATTATTATCAAAGAAGGAACTGTTTTTTGAATCAAAGCTGCCATTATTCCCATAACAAGTAAAACAATTATAGGTATAGTCTTTTTAAAATTATATTTAATTAGCAAACAAGAAACTATTACACTAAATAACAAATAAACGCCTGAAACTATATAAACAAAATTAACACAAAAACCTATAGCATATCCAGCTTGTTCATTTATTACTACCTCAAAAGGAAAGAAGATACTTAAAGTAGTAAATATAATATTTAAAGTAATTATACTATATTTAATATTTAAATATAAATTCTCATTATTCTTTTCTTTAAAAATATAAGAATATAACAAATAAATTAAAATAATTGACGCCATCCAAAAATAAAGTGGCAAATCCAAATGATTTAAAATCGTTAAAATCGTAGATTTTCCATCATGATATCCTAAATAAATGCCCCATATATTTAAAATAACATTACAAGCACTCAAAATAAGCAAAGTACAATACAGCTTTGCCTCATCTGATTTAATTTTAACTTTACTAAAATAAACTATTATTAACAATAACAATAAAAGAACCGAATAAATCGGTAATATTAAATTCACTACTACCACACACCTTCATTATACCCTACTTTAATATTCTTTTTATTGGTTTATCTACACCATTCTCACTAGCAGGAAAATTAATTTTATCACATTCTTTGACCTATGTAAAGCCTAAATAATTGTATTTAGATTAAGTATGCTAGTTACATACATAATTATATCATAATTTTATAAAATTAAAATATATTTTTATAAAATTATTACTTCTTTAATTCCCTTTTTAATACTTTTTCATTATAGCCATATCCAAAGTTCTCTTGATAATCATCTTCATCCCATCCAGTACCAGCATATCCATTATATTCAGAAGAAATTCTTTTTATTTGTAATTTACTATCTACTTCTCTAATAACACTATTAAATACCTGAAAATAATTATAACTATCATTGTTTGGTGTAAATATAAAACTAGATTCAAATTCTCTAACCCCACTCTTATCATTCTTTGCTCTATCATAAGCATTATATAATTCGTTAAAATGATTTATCCAATAATTTTCCGGTATCTCACTTCTCTTCTCATAAAAATATTCTTCCCCATCAATCATCATTGAATATACCCCAGCTTTATCTTTATTTCTTTTATAATTATCTTGTATTTGATTATAAACAATTGTTGCCATCGCATCGCGTACTTCTTCAATAGAAGCAAGTAAATCTTCCGTAGGATATATCTTTTCTCCAATAACTGTATGCCTTTCAGTATCTGTAAAAAATGAAACTATTGGTACTATTGGTGTATGTGATTCTAGTGCCATCCTTACACAACCATAATTCATTGGTAACATTAATAAATTAGGAGACAAATTCCAAGTAGCTTCTGGGTACATAGCAAAAATCTCCCCTTGTTTTAAAATTTCTACTACGTCTTGACTCGCTCTAATCCTATTTTCCTTATCAGTTCTATGAATCCATACCACTCCATTAAGTTCTAAACCTACTCCCGACAATGTTTTCTTATCCTCATCACTCACCAATAAATAAAAGTGCTTATCTACCGCTTGAGCCAAAGTAGGAATATCCTCAATACATAAATGATTTCCAACTATCATAAAATTTTCATCCTGTGGTAAACTTCCTGACACTATTAATTCACCATTCGTCATTGATGAAAGGACTTTTTTAAGTACTGGATGAATTGCTTCTTTAATTTTTCTATATTTTAATGCTTGTATTTTTTTATCCATAAACCCTCCAAAATATATGTAATTTGTATACATTATATCATAGTATTCAAAAAAACTACTAAAAATTATATCATATTATCTTCTTTTTATATAAAAGCAACCCTATTCTCATCAATTACTAACTTAATCAAGGAAAAAAGAGCCTTTCTAAAAGAAACAAGCTCTTATTCATATCCTAATCTTTATCTATAATCTTATATTCTCCATCATAATTCCAAATATTTAACTTTCCCTTAGCAGGAATCTTCTCTATCTTTGTAATATCTTCTAGTATCCATCCATATCTTCCAACCTGATAATCTCCACATACATATTCTTCCGGATTTTTCTTAACTTCATCAATAAATTCTTGATCCATATAAACAGAGTCTACTAGCTTAGCTCTACATATAATATACCCCGGATTCATATCCATATCCTTAATTAATTCTTCTAGTAGTTGATTCTTCACACTCTTCTTATTAAATTCTTTCTTACTAGCATGAATAAATATCTCACCCCTATAATTAGTCTTCCAACTCCTAGTCTCAATCTTCTTTACTCCGTTAGCAATAAGTGTAGCATACGGTTCTTTAATACTTAGTACCTTCATATATATCTATTCCTTACTATTAATCCATAATCTATCTACATACTGATCTATCTCATTCTTAATATCTTCATCACTTAAATTATAATTAATTAACTTAATAACTCTCTCATCCTTCTCATCACTATCATTATCAAGTCCCATCTCTCTTAAAAGAGGCATAATCTCTCCATATATATTATTATAATATTTAATAAGTGTATTCTTAGCATTAAAAGGCTTATCTTCTTTTGTATATCTAGCAGACTCCCAATCAATAATCATCTCTATATAATCAATTCTACTGTATTCCTTACCATCTATATAATGATGACTCTTACTCTCTCTATGAATCTTCTTTATCTCATTACCAGGTATATCTAATAAATTCATCAATACCTTATCCATATCATGTACTAAATATCTCTTCATCACTTCTTCTTTATCTTCTTCTAATACATATACTTCTATAATAGCCTTAATAGCCCTTCTATGCATTATTGTATATCCAATTCTTTCTCTCTTACTCCACATAAATATCCTCCCATCACATTATAAAGTAATATATCATTAACATATCTATATCATAACTCTACAATATTCTTTTATATCATAAATATATCATTAATCTTCTTATTTATCAATATAAATATAATTAATAAAATATTAAATGACACATTAACAAAATAATAAAATCATCAAAATATATGATATAATAGAATAGTCAATTATCTAGAAAGAGGTGTAAATATGGATATTGAACTAAAAAAAGCTTTACAAAAAGAAAAGAAAAGGCAAAAAAATAATATAGAATTAATAGCATCTGAAAATTATGCTTCCAAAGCAGTAAGAGAATTACAAGGAAGTATTCTAACTAACAAATATGCCGAAGGATATCCAAATAAAAGATACTATGGTGGTTGTGAATACATTGATATCTTTGAACTAAAAGCAATAGAATATGCTAAAAAGTTATTTAACGTTAAATATGCTAATGTTCAACCACACTCAGGAAGCAGTGCCAATATGGCTGTCTATAGAGCATTATTAAATCATGGCGATACTGTTCTAGGAATGAACCTTGCTGATGGAGGCCATTTAACTCATGGACACGCCCTTAATTTTAGTGGTATTGATTACCATATTGTTGATTATAAATTAAATCCTGATACTGAAATGTTAGATTATGATAATATTTTAAATATTGCTATCAAAGAAAAACCTAAAATGATTATCGCCGGAGCTAGTGCTTATCCAAGAAAAATAGATTTTAAAAAATTTAGAGAAATCGCTGATAAAGTAGGAGCATATTTAATGGTTGATATGGCTCATATAGCTGGCCTAGTTGCCACTGGATTACATGAAAATCCTTGCCAATATGCCGACGTAGTCACAAGTACAACTCATAAAACTTTAAGAGGTCCTAGAGGAGGTCTAATCTTAACAAACAACGAAGAAATAAGTAAAAAAATAGATAAAGTAATTTTTCCAGGTATTCAAGGTGGACCATTAATGCATGTAATCGGAGCTAAAGCTGAATGCTTTTATGAAGCTCTACAACCAGAATTCAAAACATATCAAATGCAAACCCTTAAAAATATTAAAGCTATGAGTAATGTATTTATCGAAAACGGAATCAAACTAATATCAAACGGAACAGACAATCATTTAATACTAGTAGATGTCTACCATTCTTTCAATATAACTGGCAAAGAAGCCGAAACAATTCTTGATAAAATTCATATAACTGTCAATAAAAATACCATTCCCAATGAAACATTATCTCCTTTTAAAGCAAGTGGTATAAGAATTGGATCACCTGCCATGACTACTAGAGGCCTAAAAGAAAAAGATTTTGAAGAAATTGCCAATATAATCATAAACGTTCTAAGAAATAAAGATGATAAAAGCATACTAAAACAAGAATGCAAACATGTCTTAGAAATAACCAAAAAATTTCCTTTAATATAAAATTAAAACTCTCAAAATGATGTGATATAAATCATATTTAGATTTCATCATCAAAGTGAGAGTTTTCTTATGCAAAATTAATATTAAATTTAACTAATATCATTCTAATCCAGTATTACTAAGAAGAATACTCATATATATAATTACTAATAACAATTCAAATATAACATACAAGAACAAAAGCAAATAAATTTGCTCTCATCACTTCACAGTGATGAATTTCTGCTTCTCAGAGATTGTAACCAATCTTCTCCGCAGACTTAAATTCCGATAGTCGCTACCGTATCTATTTCTTAAACTTAAAGAAATTTTGTTCTATCTTGATATTAATATTTTTTTATATATATTAGTTACACCTGAAAACATTATATTTATACTTGCATTTAAATCCCTATCTATCGTTACTCCACAATTATTACATTTATACGTTCTTTTACCTAAATCTTTATATACTTTATTTTGATGATCACAAACACTACATATTTGACTAGATGGATAATATTCATCTACTTGATAAAAATATTTTCCTTTGTAATTAGATTTATATAATAATTGTCTTATTATTTCATTAAAGCTAGCATCTGCTATGCTTTTAGATAAATGATTTTTAGTGCCTTCCATAATCATACTTTTGGTATGTAACTTCTCACAAGTTATAATATCATATTCGTCAGTAATATCTTTAGTTATTTTATGAATATAATATTTTCTTGAATTAGCAACTTTACTATATAATTTTGCTAATTCTTTTTTACATTTATAATAGTTATTACTTCTTTTTACTTTTCTAGATAATTCTCTTTGTTTTCTTTTTATTCTTTTTTCATATTTTAATAGACATTTATTGTTATCATAACTAGTACCATCTGATAAAGTTAATAGTTTCTTGATTCCTAAATCTATTCCAACTACATTTCTAGGAATTACTTTATATTTAATATCATCTTGTTCATATAATACAGAAACATAATACTTACCGTTAGATTCTCTTTGTATAGTAGCTCTTTTAATTCTACCAATTATTACCTTTAAATTACGATATCCACGAATTTTAAGCCACTTCAACTTTGGTAGTTTAATCATTCTCTTACACAAATCTATTTCTATATTACAGTATTCTTTATCTTTATATTTTCTATATATAGCACAAGTATTATAACTACTTTTATTATGTTTATTTTTATATCTAGGATATCCTGAATGTTCTTTAAACATTTTTTGAAAAGCATTATCTAAATTAAATAAAGTTTGTCTTACAACTATACTGTCTACTTCTTGTAGAAAAGTAGCTTTATATTTTAAATTATTTGTATAGTCTAAAATATTAGTAAATCCATTTTGATATCCAAATTCTTTCATTTTATTTAAATAATAATTATAAACATATCTATTACAACCCATAGTTTTACTAATCATTATTTTTTGATTAGTATCTGGATATATTCTAAACTTATATGTCTTATACATTCATATCACCCCTAGCAATATCAATATATCATATGAACATATGTTTGTCAATGTGTTTTTGTATATTTCTATATAAATTAAAAGCACTTTCCTATACAATAAAAAAACCACTTTCGTGGTTAATATTCATAGTGGCGTCCCCAGAAGGATTCGAACCTTCGACCGCACGCTTAGAAGGCGTGTGCTCTATCCAGCTGAGCTATGAGGACATTAGCAATCTCCTGACTGCTAATTAATTATATAACATTTTTTATTATTTTTCAATACTTTTTAACGAAAAAGTTGAAATTTCTTGATCATCTACTATAAATACTACTTCTTTAACATTTAACTCATCACATAAAGATAACCCAATAGTGTACTTTACTTCTTCTAAAATCTTCCCACTAGTAATATCTGATAATATTGCTTCATTAAAATCTAGCTTTATTGTATTATCTACTATTTCATAATCAAGTAACTTAATATTATTATCTAAATAACTCATCAAATTACTTTGATATGCTAAATTACTAGCAAGTTCATCAATAATTATCTTAACTTTATCTTCTCCTTGCTTATTTACATACTTTGTAACTGGAGTATAATATATCATCTCATTATAATTCATTACATAATACACTGTATATGAATCTATATCTCCTAAAGTAGTTAACTCATATTCCTTATTTATTCCATATTTCTTATCTAAATACTTTGGTAATTGTTTCTTACTATTAGGCAAATACTCTAACTTTTCTCCCTCTACTAGTATCTCTATCTTATCTACCCCTTCTATACTAGTAAGTGTATAAGTAATTGCTTCTATAGCTTTCTCTTCCATATTTATCTTAATATTATTAAATTCTTTAGATAAATTAATTCTAAGTATTCCCTCTTTTAAACTAGCATCTATTACTTTAGTCCCTATCGGTAATACTCCTTTAAATCCATTAGGAATCTTATCTTGCTTCCTTCCATTAATAGTTAACCCTTCCATTAGTTCTTTTACTTTCTCTATCTCATCATCTTTATTAACACTAATCTCTGTCCTAGATATCTTATCATAACTATCTAATAAATATATTGTATCTATCTCTTTAGGATACACATATTCAAGCCTTTCTTCCATCTTTATTTCATTCTTATTACTAGGTATTAAATATAACATTAAAATAACCAATAACAAAGAAGTAGCCACTGCTATCTTTTTATATAACATTCTCTGTATCATCCAATCACCTAATCAATTATATGTCTTTTTATCTCTATATATAACAAAAAGAAAAAGCCACACAAGTGGCTAAATACTAATTATTTTCATTCTAAGTAATTCTACTACTGCTTGAGCTCTTCCTTTAACACCTAACTTCTGCATAGCATTTGATATATGATTTCTAACTGTCTTCTCACTAATACCAAGTTCCATAGCTATTTCTTTAGTAGTCTTATTACTTACAAGTAATGTAAATACTTCTTTTTCTCTTTTTGTTAATATATACTTATCCATAAATACCTCACTTCCCCTTCTGGGTGGTTTTATATTATTCATAATATTTTATGTTATCATTCTATTTAAGTGAGTATTTATTTCCCATTATTTAAATTGTATTGATATATATTGTTTACTATCAAAATTACTTTGTATTGTTCTCATTATATCATTAGCCATACTACTACTATGATTATCACTATCCACAACTACTCTAATCTGATCTCCATCTATCTTAATAAAAGAATCTAAGTTATGTATATTTTTAACTTTTTCTTCTAATAATTCTTCTTGGCTACTAATTTGATTAAGTAATTTAATAGCATCAAATGCTTTATTCTTGTCTTCTACTGTCACATCTCCATTACTCATAGTAGCTTTATATTTATTAATTTCTTCTAAAGTATTATTATTATCTTCTTGTCTAAGAGTCTCTATAATACTAGCTTCATTAATATCTACTTTTACTTCTCCATCTTGAATACTTCCATTATTTGTTTGTAATAGTTCATTAGGCATTGTCACATAATAAACACTAAGTACTAATACTAAACTAAATAATGTCAAAAACCATAAATTCTTTTTACTTATCATATTGTCCCTCTTTTCTACTCAAATATATGCCCTTACTTATCTAAATATACTAAAAAGATAGCTATATTTCTATATCTATCTTGTTCCTTTTCTAGCCTTAGTAACTACTAATTCTTCTAATTGTTTATCATTATATTCATCAAGTTCTCTTTCTCTATTAAATAAATCTTTATTACTAATATCTGGTATCATTCTATTTCTTAACTTATCATAAGTTTCTCTCTTATTAGTAGCTTTCTTTGCAAATACTCCCATCACACAATATATATTATCTTTAACATGTCTAATTACTACTCTAACTTGATCATGTACAAGTTCTATAGCATTAGAAGTATTCTTATTATCAGCTAACTTCTTTTGTTGTCTTACCAAAATACTTCCATCTCTAAATTTTTGAATTAATTCATATACTGCTTGATAATCTTCATAACTAATATCACCCATATCTTCAATCAAATAAGCTTTTATCGGATTAACTAACGACCTAGAATATATAAGTATCTTTTCCTCTTCCTTATCATCATCTACTTCTTCCAAAAAATCTATATTAATTACTTCACTATCTTCCCTCTCCTCATTAATCTTCTCATAATAACTTCTAATCCATAAATATTTATCTAATACCATATAATATTCTTTAACTGCATAAGTTCTCTCACTTCTCTTACTATAAACTTCTTTATCTAATAAATATTGATAAAATACTAACAAGTCACTTACATAACTATTCATAACCCCATTAATAATATAATTATATTCATTATCATCTATCTTATATTTCTTATAACTCTCTATTACATATTCTATCTCATCACTATCCATATCTTTAATAGTAGCCATTATTTCTTTAACAAACTTATCTAAAGTACCCTTTCTATTTCCAAGTACTTGTATTTCATCATGTTCCTGAAATCCTGCCTGTAATATATTAGGTATTTTATCATAAACACTTTTCGTATATTCAACATCTCTTTTAACCCCAGATGTATCTACAGCAACATTTCTATTATAAAATTCTATCTCATTAATTAACAACAATTCCTCTTTATTATTAATAATTCCTATCATTTCATAATAACTAATAATTCTCTTAATATTTAAAATATCTTTTGAATCTTTAATAGGATTATTATATTTAAAACATAGTTTAACTATATTAGCGAAGAAACTGTATGTCTATCCTTATATATTTGTTTTTTTAACTCTTCATTTGCCTTTTCCAGTTCTAGCATTTCATTACTAATCTTCCAAACAAATTTCTTAAATTCTCTTCTTTGAGTATTATCTACTATACTTCTTAATAATAAACTATAAAATTCTTCATAATAAATATCATTATGATATATCGTATCAAATAAAATAGATATACATAAAGAGTTATCTTTAATCTCCTGATAATCTCCTTTAAGTATTTTCAACACTTCTTCATATAAATCTATCATTACTTGGTTATCATTATATTGCTTTCTTCTATCAGCTTCTTCCAATATATATCTATCAATAAGACTAAGTAACATTTCCCTACTATTCATACTATCACCATTATAAATATATCATATATAATTCAAAAAGACAACTATTTCTAATTGCCTTAGTACATTCCCTGTATTTTTTTAATCTCTTCATTAGATAAAGCATTAACTTTCCAATTATCATCATTATCTCGAGTAAGTTCTATCTCTAAAGTATATTTAACTTTATCATGTACTCCTTCTAATCTCTTAAGTTTCTCTTCATCATAACTCTCTTTAGTATCCTTCTCGCTATCAAAGCTTAACTCATTAATAGCTTTCTTATAATCAAGTACTTCAATTTCTACAGTTACTGTAGCTTTATTCCCATCAATTACTTCATCTTTTATTTCATAAGATAAATTTTTATATTGTTTCTCTAATAATTTACGATATCTCTCTTTATGATTCTCTGTAAGTCCTTGATCTTCAATTACATTATCTATTCCTCCAGTAATATCTTTATCTAACTTTTGATACTTCATAAATAATTCTTCTACTCTACTAGCAGGACTATTCCCCATAGCACATCCTGTAATAAGTAATCCTATCACTAACAAAACAATTATTTTTTTCATATAATCACCTATTACTAGTATTATCTCTATATATTTTTTTATACTATAAATTATATTTATTTATCATACTAACAACCATCTCACTACTATATCCTAATCCCAATAAATTATTATATATCTTATTTCTTAAATTACTCTTATTCTTATTACTTTTAATTAATTTATTAATTTGCCTATCTATCTTATCATATATCATATCTCTATCTATTTCATTAATATATTTTTTTATTATCTTATCATCTATCTTATGTTTCTTAAGTTCTAATTCTATTCTATAAGGCCCCATCGTTGTAAAATTCATCTTATCTTTAATAAAAGCTCTAGCAAATACTGAGTCATCAAGAAGTTTATTCTTAAGTAATCTCTCTATCACTTCTTCTTGTTTTTCTAAACTTATGTCTTTCCTAGCCATATATTCTCTTATCTCATTAATACTTCTAAGTCTTACTCCAATATAATTAACACATTTATTATATATTTCATATTCTTCATTTTCTACTATTATCTTTAAAAGTAAATCATTATCTATCTCTTTTTTATATAATAAATTATTCTTAATAATAACGTCTTCCTGTATATTTATTTTCTTTTCATTATCAAAAATAATTTGATAGTTCCCATTACCTTTCTTTATATATTTAACTATTTCCATCTTATCACCATCACAAGTATATCAAAGTTTTATTCTAAAGTCAATTATTTATCGAACATACTTTTGGCATATAAAAAGAAATTACTTTTCTTTAGCAATTTCTTTGATTTCTTTTTCACTAAGTCCAGACACTCTAGATATAGTAGATATATCTATATTTTCTTTAAGCATCTTTTTAACCATTTCTAATTTATTTTGTTCAATACCTTCTTTGACACCTTCTTCTTTTCCTATTTCTTTCATGGTATTTATATATAGTCTCTCTTCATCTTCATCACTTAATAACTTTATCATTTCTTCATCATTATTTATTTTAACAGCTTCTTCTTTTAACCTATCCATATACTTATCACCTTTTATGCTTTCTAGTTCTTTCTGACTCATATCAAGCATTCCCAGTAAGCACATCTCCTTTTCACCATTATAACATAGCTTAGCCATTTCCGTTATATTAATTTCATATATTTTAAAGTTATCAATATAATTTCTATTCAATTTCTTATCATGTAACATATATTCTGATACCAAAGGAAAATGTGGAGCACTTTCTTGTTCTGCTGATAAATTTATTTGAATAATTCTATCCATATCATTATAACTATCTCCAGCATCAATTGAATCACTATATATTTTAAATATAAATGCTGCATTTCTTCTCCTAAAATAATTATGATTACTACTATTAATTTCTATATTAATTCTATCATTCTTAGTCTTTACAAGAACGTCTAATACTTTTCTTCTAATTCTTACTTTATCATTATTAAGTTCCGTTAATAGTATTCTCTCTATCTTCACCTCCTCATGAATTACTTCTTCGATTAACCTTTCAAGTAAATCCCAGTTTTTCTTATTTTCAAATATTGTTTTAAATACTAAGTCTCTTCTTATTTTATAAAATTCTTTCATAGTATTCCTCCCTTCAAATCCTTTATATCAAATAAAGAATTCTGAGTCAAAATACAAAAAATAAAAAATTGTTATTTTATTATTTTAATTATTTACAGTTTTTTAAATATTGTAGTTACCCTTCCAAATATATAAAAAAAAGCTACCTCTTTTCATCAAGATTTAGCTTTTTCAAATAATTTCTGTATTTTATTATTTTCTTTAATTTTTACACCTTAAGTGTTAACTACAAACTTAATACTCTTTTTTTATATACTATTGCACTAGCATTATCTTTACCTGGCTCTATTTGTCTTACAAAATCATAATCCTTATATATATCAGTGTCTTCTATAGATACCTTGTCCACCACATGATTCTTTGATAACTCTGTCATCTCATAACTAGGATTATCTTGATACATACATTCCTTCATCTCATCCTCACGAAGTATATCACTAACTCCATCAGTCATAAGACATAAAGTATCATAACTATCATTATCTATCTCCTTAATATTAACGTCTACTAAAGCATCTTTAATTATTCCATTAGTAACTATATTATTAAATCGATAGAATCTTAACTTATCTCTATCCCTACTATTCTTAGGATTATATCTCATAAAAGCTTCTGAATCATCATGTGTCTGAAGTACCAATTTATTATCTTTAAGAGTATAAATTCTACTATCACCTATATTAACTAAATATGTCTTATCATCTAATACTAATGCTAATGATAAAGTAGCCCCTGACTCTCTATTCATCTTTCTAGTAATCTCATCTATTAATAAATATACTACTTCATTAAGCAATATATCATCCAGTATTCTTAAGTACATTTCATCTTCATATTCAAAAAATTTCTTAATTATCTTGGCAGTATAATAACTAGCTATCTCACCAGCCTTGTGCCCTCCCATACCATCAGCTACTAAAAACATTTTATAGTTTCCCTTAACTGATACCGCTACACTATCTTCTTGCTGACTTCTAACTAGCCCAATCGTTGATGATACAGTTATTTCACTATCATCGACTAATCTAAATTTTTTAGAATATTCTTTATCAAGTATTATTTTTCCATCAATCACTTTATCTATTCCTGTCATAAACGAAATATTTCCCATATCATCCCTCCTTTTTTGCTACTCATTAGAATATCACAACATTCATCTTTTGTCAAAGAATTTAATATAATTCACATACTATTCCATATTATTAGAATCCCCTTTCATTATCAAAATTAAACTTCACTTATATCTAAAATCATCAGAGACACATTTTCACTCACTAACAAAAACCATATACACAAAAAAAGAGACAGATCATTTCAATCATTTGATTTCACTCTATCTCTTTAAACTACTTTACTTACTAAGTATTTCACAAATCATTTCTGTAAGTTCATTAGGATTTTCTACTGGTAATCCAGATATAAGTCTAGCTTGATTATATAATATATTACTATATTTATTAACTTCTTCTAGCTTACCTTCTTTATATAATTCTTTTAATTTATCACTAATAGGATGCTCTTCATTTATTTCAAGTATTGTCTTAGCATGAACATTCTCAGAGCCATCATTAGGCATTGCATTAATAATCTTCTCCATTGAAGTAGATAATTCACCCATTGAAGTTAAACATACTGGATGCTTCTTAAGTTTATTAGTAAATCTTACTTCTTCTACTCTATCTTTAAGTTGTTCCTTAACAGCTTGAAGCATATCCTTATTCTCTTCATTAACTTTCTTAATTTCTTCCTTCTCTTCTTCACTAGAAGTATCTAACTCATTATCACAAACATTAATAAATTTTTTATCTTTATAAGTTCCTAATATCTTAATTACAAACTCATCTAAATATTCTGTCAAATATAATACTTCATATCCTTTATCAAGAATACTCTCTACTTGAGGCATCATCTTAATATTTGAAATAGTATCTCCTGAAGCATAATATATATCTTTTTGATCTTCTTTCATTCTACTAATATATTCATCTATTGTACTAAGTTTATCCTTGTGTGAACTATAGAATAATAATAAATCTTCTAACTTATCTTTATCTGCTCCATAACTACTATATATACCATGCTTAAATTGCATTCCAAAAGCTTTATAAAATTCTTCATATTTCTCTCTTTCATCTTTAAGCATAGCTTCTAATTCTTTCTTAATCTTATTCTCAATATTCTTTGCAATAAGTCTTATTTGATGATTACTTTGCATAGTCTCTCTAGATATATTTAAAGCTATATCTTCTGAATCAACTACTCCTTTAACAAAACTAAAATAGTCTGGAATAATCTCACTACATTTATCCATAATCATAACCCCACGAGAATATAATTGTAATCCCTTCTCATACTCCTTAGTATAATAATTAAATGGTGCATGACTAGGTATAAATAATAAAGCTGAATAACTAGTAAGTCCCTCTACTTCTGTCTTAATCACTTTAAGAGGTTTCTCATAATCATAAAACTTATCAGTATAAAAATCATTATATTCTTCTTCCTCTACTTCACTTTGTTTCTTCTTCCATATAGGAATCATACTATTAATAGTCTTTTCTACTTCTTTCTTATCATCTTCAATCATCATCATTTTAATTGGATATCTAATATAATCAGAATATTTCTTAATAATACCCATAAGTTTATATTCTTCCAAGTATTCACTATAATTATTATTCTCATCATCATCTTTTAAATATAAGATAACTTCTGTACCAGTACTAGTCTTCTCTCCCTCGTTAATAGTATATCCACTAGCACCATCACTCTCCCAAGTATAACTCTTCTCATCAAGTACTTTCTTACTATTAACTACTACCTTCTTAGCAACCATAAAAGCTGAATAAAAACCAACACCAAATTGTCCAATAATAGAAATATCTTTCTTCATTTCATTATTTTCTTTAAATAATTCAGATCCACTCTTTGCGATAGTACCTAAATTATCTTCAAGTTCTTCCTTATCCATACCAATACCATTATCAATAATACTAATAGTTCTCTCTTCTTTATTAGGAATAACTCTAATCTCTAATTTATCTTTCTTAGCCTTAACATCCTTATCAGTAAGTGATCTATAATATAATTTATCAATCGCATCACTTGCATTAGATATTAACTCTCTTAAAAATATTTCCGGATTAGTATAAATAGAATTTATCATCATATCCAAAAGTTTCTTTGATTCTGCTTTAAATTGTTTCTTAGCCATATTATCACTTCTTCTTTCTTTATTTATCTTTTTTGAATACAATTAAAGTCTACCACTAATTTTAGCAATTGTCAATATAGATTGCTAAAAAACTACACATAAAAAACTATTAATAAATATTGAATCTATCAGGTAAGTAAATAACTCACTTTATTTTTATCACTCAAATTAAGTCCCTCACAAAACTTATCATCATAAATAAACATTCTCTATCCACTTATCTTTATAACTTACTTCAATAAATATCAATAGTATCTTATCATATATTCCTATCTCTTATGTAACTTCTTTCTCTTCTTTACAAAAGCCTTTGGATCATTAAATCTAGTCTTACAGCTAGTTCTCTCTTCTCTACGAATACTTCCAAGTAATCTACTATAATTAACTCTTCCATAAAGTACTGATTCAATCATTCTTGCTCCGTCTTCTCCCGTTAATTCTAATTCTTTCTTCAAAGTTAGCATTTCTGAAATATTTAGATCTTCCAAATTTACATACCTATATTCCATATTACCATCTTCATCAAATACTCTATATATCATATCATTATTCATACATATCCCCCTTTAAAAGACAATATTATTATATTTTAAATATCCATTTCTGTCAATAAAACTAAAGAAATACTACCATAAACCATCCAAAGTCAAGTATTACATATCATCTAGAAAATAAAAACCGCTTCATCAAAGAAACGGTCTATATTAAAATTACCTCTAATAAATATCTAATATCTTATCTATAAACAGTTTATCTCAATATATCCTTTCATAAATAATCTATCCAATATCTATCATTATTTATCTTAATAATTCTTAGCTCTCATCTCAAAATAAGATTGTGGATGGCTACATACAGGGCATACTTTAGGAGCTACTTTTCCTACATGTACATGGCCACAATTTCTACATACCCACACTACTGATTCTTCTTTATTAAATACTCTTTCTTCTTTAATATTATCAATTAATGCACGATATCTTTCTTCATGTTCACGTTCAATCTTAGCTACTCCCTCAAATAATTTAGCTATTCTCTCAAACCCTTCCTCACGAGCTTCCCTAGCAAAATCATCATACATTGCAGTCCATTCATAGTTTTCTCCAGCAGCAGCATCTAATAAGTTCTCCATTGTACTAGGAACCTCTCCTCCATGTAATTCTTTAAACCACATTTTAGCGTGTTCCTTCTCATTACCAGCCGTCTCTTCAAATATTGCTGCTATCTGCTCATATCCATCTTTCTTAGCCTTTGAAGCATAATAAGTATACTTATTTCTTGCTTGACTCTCTCCCGCAAAAGCTGCCATCAAATTCTTCTCTGTTTTACTTCCTTTTAATTCCATTATTATCTCTCCTTCTTTTTCAAACAATCTTCACATATTCCTGTAAAGTTAATTTCATATTCTAGTATCTTTCCTATTTTGTAAGTATCCTTTGGAATAACTATCTCTTCATATATATCAATAATCTTACCACAAACACTGCAAAAGAAATGATCATGTCTTCCCCTCTTAGCGTCATACCTATCTACATTATCATGAGTAATTCTAAGTATTAGTCCTTCATCTACTAAAAGATTCAAATTTCGGTATACCGTACCTAAACTAATATTAGGTATTACCTTAACGCATTCCTTGTAGACGCCATATGCATCCAAGTGATTATAAGACTTATCAATAATATCTTTAATTAACTTTTTTTGTTTAGTCATTCTCATAATTATCTTCTCCTTATTAGGAATGATTACTAATTACACTATATCATAATATTTTCATCATGTAAAGTATTTTCTTAAAATTATTAAAATTATTTTTACTCATCACTATATAATTACTAAAAAATACTTTTACTTATGTTATAATATAATTACCTAGTAGTCATCTCACAATAAATTAATCACATACAAAAAGACTCATAAAAAGCACATATAAAGGATTGATTATATGAAAAAGAAAAGAAAACTAAAATATTCTAATATCATTATCTTTATTATTTTATTAGTATCTCTCATTATATTTACTATATCTATAAAAAATATTATTACTTGGTATAAAGATTCTAAAAGTACTAATGAAGAACTTGATGAAATAAATAAAAATACCACTATAGAAGATATTCCTGATAACACAAATACCGAAGTAATTCCTCCCAGTAAGGATATTTCATTAGATGATCCCTATTGGAGTTATATTTCTACTAACTTAATTGATGTTGACTTTAACAACCTCCTATCTACCAATAATGATACTGTTGGTTGGATTCAAGTACCAGGCACTAATGTTAATTATCCATTTGTTAAAGCTACTGACAATTCTTACTATTTAAATCACTCTTTTGACAAAAGTTATAATACATCAGGATGGGTCTTTCTTGATTACCGTAATAACTTTACTAGTGATAAAAATCTTATCATATATGCTCATGGTAGATATGACAATACGATGTTTGGTTCATTAAGAAATATTACCACTAATGGCTGGCTAAATAACCCTGACAATTTTATCATAAAAATATCTACTCTCGAAGAAAATACTCTTTGGCAAATATTCAGTATCTATAAAATACCTAATACCAGTGATTACCTAGATGTATCCTTTAATACTCCCGAAGATTTCCTCTCGTTCACTACTAAACTGATTAACCGAAGTATTTATAATTTTAATACTAAAGTCTCTTCTACTGATAGAATCATCACTCTTTCTACTTGTTATAATGATGATATAAAATCAGTCATTCATGCCAAACTTATTAAAAAAGAAAAAAGATAAGCCTAAACTTATAAAGAATAATACTTTATAAGTTTTATTATCCTTATCTTTTGAGTATCTATATATCCTCCTTTAAGTAAAAGTCATTCTACCCATAACTATCATACTTCTTACAAAAAAAAGTATCTTTATTCTTTCATTTTATTTAAGTAATAATTATAGATTTATCTCCTACAACCAAGCATTTCATTAAAAAATACCACAGTATCTCTACCATAGTATTTTCAAACAATTATCTTATATACTCCATTATTCTCTTTTTATGAGGAATCTTACTACTCTTTACATTAGCTATCATACTTCTCTTATTAAACTGAACATTTCTCTTTGATATATCAAAGTTACCATCTTTCTTTTCCTTTAAAATATAATAACAAGCCTTATCACTTTCTTTACTATTCTTGTATCCTATCGCTAAACCTCTTAAAGTATAAATTCCTGTGTCTGCTAAAGAATCTTGATACTCAAAGTGAACATGTCCTTGGATAACTGCATCATATTCTAAAATATTCTTTCCCTGAAACAATGGTTCTTGATATGCACTAACATATCCTCTTAATTCTTCTTCACTATACCCATGATTATTTATCTCATCAAGAATATCTCTCTTTGCATCATCACTATTAGTATACAAAAACTGCACTGCATTAACTCCTGGAGTAAACCCACTTTGATAGCTCCATGTGCTGTGACTTCTATAGTCCCATCTTACATCATTTATAAAGTGGCATAATGCAATCTTCTTATTTCCAACAAGTATCTCCTCAGAAGCCTTATACATTTTAAGATCATTTATCCCTGTAATCCCAATCTCATCATTAGTCCACTCAAGATTATCTCTTCTCTCATCATCAAAATATATAAATGGCTTACTTCCTAAAGTACTATAGTATTCACTATTACCTGCTATTGATATAACTCCATATTCTTTAAATAAATCTAATACTTCAAGAGGATTAGGACCTACTCCAATATTATCCCCTAATGAATATATTTCATGAATACCTTTTCTTCTAATATCCTCTAGTACTGCTAAAGTAGGTTCATATAAAGCATGAATATCTGTAAATATTGCTACTTCTCTACCAGTATATATATCACTTATCTTATTAACTCTAACTGTTCCATTTATCTTATCATAAAGTTTTTGAATGCATTCAATATCATCTATCCTATCCATCTTCACATTACTAATCTTATTACCTTTAAATATCTCTTTCGGATTCTCTATTACTTCTCCAATATTTTGTGTAATAATAAATGGTAATTTCTTTTCTTTATGAAGTTTCATCTCATTATCATTAGCACTTCTTCCCCCAGGTAATATTATTCCCACCACCTGTACACCTTCACGGTACAAAAGTATCTCTGAGTTAGATCTACCAGGTACACTTGTCTCAAGTATCCCTCTTTGTGTATTCTCTATACCAGTTACCTCAAATGAATTATCCTTAATCTTTCTATTAGTACCCATGTTACCAAGAGAACTACATATAAAGCTTCCTTCTGGTATTGCTGCTATTGCTAAAATATTCTCACTATTATCATAGTAGTATTTTTCTCCCAAATAACTAATCGCGCTAGTAGAAATAAAGTTTCTCTTACCATTAGATTCACCCATAATTAAACTATCCACGTCTTCACTACTACTAAGTACATGAGCATATAGTATATAATTAGTATCCCTAAGATCATATACCACTCCACCGTACACGTCTTCTAGTGTCTTACTTCTTGTAAAAGCATGCATATCACTTATACTACTTAAATTAATCCTCGCATCCATCTCAAATAAATAACGAACCTTCTCATCAAACCCTAAGAAAGCCTTTTGAACCTTCCCTAACTCTTCAAAATGATCACAAAAATAATATTTCAGTATCCTTCTAATTTCCTCTATATCATCAGTATCCATTCCATATTCTATAATCTCTGAATACTTAATAAGTTGATTACTTAATCTATCAATAATATCTGATTCACTATTACTGATCTTTAAATTTCTTAAAGTACCAGTACCTCCTATTTTCCTTAAAGATTCATAATTTCCTTCCACTAAAATATCCAAATATATTCTCTTAAGTTCATTAATATCATTACTTTTTAATATTACTTCTCTATATTCTTTATATAAATTATCACGGTATTCATCTACCATATCTAAAGATACTATATCTTTCTTACCAGGTACTCTTAATATAAAATTAAGATCATTTACTTCTTTACTAGTAAGTCTTCTTCCTTCCTTAGCTATTCCTATAAGTAATTCTCTATTATCATCAAATATCTCTATCATCTTAATAAAATTAATTACTCTATATACTAAAGCCTCACTATCATATCCATCCATATAATTATTGTCTTCCAAATATTTAACTACTCGTAAAAAATTATCTTTCTCCGTATCAACTATTCTAACTAATCTATATGCCCAGTCATAGTATCTTTCACTTCCACCACCATACTGAATAAATGTCTTAAAATCTAATCCTGTATTCATAAAGAAGTTCTTTAGTTTACTATAATTACTAAGTAAAAATTCACTAGTATAGTTATCAAGTAAATCTAAGAAATTAAAAATATCATCATCATTTATTCCCATCTTATCAAGAATAAGTATCTTAATCAATCCTACTACATCATCGTTATCTAAATATTTACAAATCTCTTTATCATTAAGTCCATTTATTCTCTCATCATAAATATCCTTATATACAAGTACTATTCTATTCTTAACTATATCATTATTTTTATCAATCATCTTACTGTTAAGCAAATAATCTGTATCATATCCATTCAATATTGGATATATAATATTCTTTTTTCTCTTAAGTATCTTTATCGATAGATTAGCATCACATAGTGATAATATTCCCATTACATTACTAGCATCAATTGCCGTATCAATCGCTAAATCTATAAGCTCTTTTATATAATCAAATCCAACTAAACGATTAAAAAGACTTATAGTATCTAGCTTTCTAAAATATGCCATTAAATCATCTTGCCTCTCATTTATAATTTTCTTTTTAACGTCTATTGATAATACTGAAGCATTTGTAAGTAAATGTGAAGTTATATATTCTACTGGAGCATTCTTTATAAATACCCCAAAAGTTAACCATTTCTTCTTAATAATATCTTCTCTAATATCATTAGGTATACCTGGATTATTAACAATATCTAAAAAAGTTATTGGTGTAGTATCCATTATCACTAATTCTACTCTAAGTCTATTCTTCTTAATTATCTTTCTAGCTAACTCCTGATTATCTATTCTTTCTAAAAGAAGACCATATTTATATAAAGGAACTCTCCCCATCATCTTAACTATATCATCTTCCCTAGTAGTAATCAATTCCTTCATAAAACTAGGGCATTCATGATGAATTAATACTTCTACAATATTATCTTTATTAATATTATTAATTACTCTAGTAGCCATCTCCCTATTATCATTATAAATCCTCTCTTTAAGAGACACTGATATCCTATTATCCCCAAGAGCCATAAAATCTAAATAATTCTCATAATTAAGATACTTATCAATTATCTTCTTCTTAATATCTAATCCAATACTATCAAATGCTAATATATAAAACACATGATCAAGACAAGTAAGTTTCTCATATATAACATAATCTTTAACCTCATCACTAATATGTACTGACTTTAAAATTTTAGAATAATAATGTAATTCCCCAATTATATCAATCATTAATTTCTTCTCATCAAGTGATAACTCTTTATCTTTCAAAAGTTCTAATGGAGACTTTCCATACTTTTTCTTAACTATTCCTTCCCTAATCTTCCTAGGATAACTTTCCTTATATATATCATCTTCTTGATAATAATTTCTAAAATATTCGTCTAATAAAATAGTCACATCCATCTCACTATAATAGTCTATTGCATCATCAAACATCTTTTTAACTTTTATAGGTAAATTATCATTATTAATATAATCTAATACTTCTCTTTGATTTAAATTATCTATATTATGTCTAATTTCTATCTTATACATCTTAATAATAATATCTTTTACATAATTACTTATCTTATCACTACTGAGTATTTTTAATACATTCCTCTCATTAATCATCATAATACCCCCTCAAAAATCGTTATCTATTATATATGATATTTTTGTATAAGTCAAAGAAAAACCGTTATCTCTAACAGTTCTTATTCATTAACTATACTTTCTCTTAAAATATATTCCACATCCTACAATGCTAACAAATGATATTAATGATATAACTATATCTCTTATAATTTTATCACTAGTTTGTGGATTCTCTATTTCATTCTTCTAGCAACTCTTTTTTGGCTCACATTTATACCTTTATTTTTTAATACCTTAGTTATTTTAGGAGAACCATATTGGCCTTTAGATTCATCATATATTTTTTTTATTTCAACATCTAACTTTTGATTAGCAATCTTATAGCTGTTAGTTTAATGATTGCAATGATAGTAATATACCGAATGATGAATGTCTAAACATTTACACATCAATCTAATATCATATTTATGTTTGTTATCATTAATAAATTTTATTTTATCTTCTGTTCTTTTGAGAATATGGCTACTGCTTTTTTAAGATTTCATTTTTCAATTGAACCTGTTGTAATTCTTTTTCTAATTTTAATATTTCATCATTACTAGTAGTTTCACCAGTAGATGTAGTTATAGTTTCATATTTTTTCTCCATTGTGTGATACTTGTTCTAGTAAGACCATATTTTCTAGCAATATCACTCATTGTTTTATCCTTGTTTGTTTCGCAAAGATTAACAATCATTTTTTTGAATTCTTCATCATGTTTTGCATATTAAGTGATAATTATTATACCACTGCTTTCAAATTTTTGTGTCTATATATCTATACTAACACCAGACAATACATCTAAATTTTCAAAAATATCTTTATTTTGTGAGTTAACCAAATTCCAGGAAATTGAATGACTATATATGCTATTAAAAAAATTGCTTACATCAATACTCATATGATAATACCTACCTGAACAAATATTGTGTGTTATTAATTCCTTATTATCAAAGCCACGTTGAACAAGCTCTTCAGTTTCTTCCGTCAAAACATCACCATCATAAGTGTAACCAACAATTATTCCTTCCTCATCGTAATCATAACTTGATGAAGAATAATACTTATCATTTGGTTCTAACTGCTCACTTAGAATATCAGAGGCATTTTTCATCAAATAAAAATCAAGTGGTATTAGGGCTAACGGATTAGCAACAGAGATAAAGCGATTTCCTCCATTTGGCTTAGAAATATTTACTTTTATAGGTTCAGTGCCTTTTTTATGTCCATAAATAGCATCAGAATAGTCTTTATATTCTTTGATACTATTACCATTTTTTTCGTATGATAAACCAATGATATTATCAATATTGCCAATTGTATTTGATATAGTATCCAATTTATTCATAACTTGACTGTTAATAAAACAATTGGGAACATGTCTAGAGGGAAAAATAAAATTATCATTTCTAACATCATTTGCCATTGTATCAACTCCAGCAAATATATTATATCACAGTTTTCATTTTCTCCCTTACCATATTCTATAAAATAATATAATTAAAAAATGGTACCTAATTGGTACCTAATCTTTTTTAGAACTTTATCAAATCAGTAAAACCCTTATATTTACTAACAAAAATGAGAGCGACATAAGTTATCACTCTCTTCAGAGGGCGATTTATAATTATAAGATTATTTAGCATTTTGTCACATTTTTAACAAAGTGTTTTTTGTTTTATAAATGTATTGATTAGCTAATAAATATTGGAATAATCAGGCCTCAAATGAGACCTTACTAATTTATTGTAATTTGTTACAAATAACACTTTAGGAACCATATATAAGTCCTAAATACTTGACTTTTACCACTAAATAAGTGATTAATACTATACCTTTTGAAAGGAGGTATTTGTGTGATTGCTAAGGAAATATTAGAGATAATATCAAAACCCTGGTGTTCTAATCAAGATATCATGAAGATTGCAAATGTTTCTGCATCAACAGCTAGCAAGATTAAACAATCAATTGAGAAAGAATTTAGAAAAAAAGAACCTAACAAATTTATGCCTGCTTATTGTATACCTACTAAAGAAGTCATCAAGTACTTTGATCTAGATATATAGTTTCTTAAATCAATAGCATACTTTGATAAGAAGATTAACGATGGATTACCTAAATAGATGCCTTTTACTTGGAAGATATAGATCAACAACAATTATTGATGATAATGTTTCTTGTTTAGTTATTGTTATAAATGATGAAGACGGAGATTTATCTATTCCAATTATTACTAGCACAGATATTGCACATAAAATAATAAACAATTGTGAAGATGATTCTTTAATTGGTATCAAAGGCAAAATAGATGCTGATGAAAATGGTTTAATAATTAGAGCAGAAAAAATATCATTTTTAAGTCATAAAGAAAGAGCCGATTAATTTCGACTCTTATTTATTTAATGAATTTATCTATATCTTCTAATACATAAGCATTTATATTAACTTTCATGGCTTTATCACTTATCAAAGGTTCATTAACAATAAAGCAATAATCAATTCTCCATTTTTTCTTTTCTAAGCCATAATGTTGAATAATATCCATAATATGTTCTTTGCACCACTCTACTCTTTTCATATGCTTATTATAAAAGCTTTTTTCATTATCAGGATCAAACAAATCATGGTATTCATTATACATTTCATACATATTTCTTGATAATTCAAAATTTTTAACTTCACACGCAATAATTCTTTTAAACTTTTTAGAGATAAAAAGTACATCAATATCTCCTAATGTATTCTTATCTGAATCATTAATTTTTATACCATTAATTTTATTAACTTTTTTATCTACAATGGAATTTGGAAATGTACACAAATAATTATATACTTTTTCGTTAAAGTCTTCTCCACTTTGTTTGTTTATAATACCAAGGTAAGTTTTCATCTTTTTACTTCTTGCCTTAAATGTAGCATTATTAATTATTTCGAACAAAAAGTATATCGCATTTAAAAGAGACCTATAACCATAAATAATTTCGTCTTTATAAATAATAAGTGGTTTTCTATTTAATGAAAGTTCCCTATTGTTTCTCCATGGAAATACATCTACATTTCGATATGGTGTAGGTGGATTTAAATAATCTTCTCTTTCAACTTGAGATAAGTATAAAATAATTTTATTTAAAGTATCATCGCTAACTTTATTATTTATGTGATCTTTTAGTTCTTTTATAGTCGTTGAATACAATGTATTAAAGTCACCATTTTTATCCTCAGCTATTTCCAACAATGATACAGTTACTTCAGTAAAATCTTTAAATGTAAATCCAAATTCATCTTCAAAAGCTTCTTCAAATCCAGGAATATCTTTTTTCTCAGTTTCATATTGCGATATCATTTTTCGTTTATCTTTTGCTCTGGATCCCATCCTACCAATCTTTGCATTTTTCAAAAAATGGTTTACTCTTATCAAGAAATCTTTATTGTACCCTAATCGATTAGAATTTAATAAGGTTAATGTATTATCGGCCATTTTATAGTTGTAAATATCACATGTATATGCATAATCAATTATTTTGGAAGTTTCTGTTAAAATATATTCAATTTCATATAGCGAAATATCATCAGTTCCATCTATTTTAATTGATGCAACTAATTCTATGATAAATTTTAATGCGACTGAAGTTCGATTCAAATCATTTATCTTTTCATCTATCTCTTTTTTTCTATCAGGATAACATACTAAATCGCTAGCATAATTTGCTTGTCTTATTAATAATGATGATAAATTTTTTTCAAACTCTAGATATAAAAAATCTATTAACTGACGCTTATTATACTTTTTAATTTTCTTCAGAATATTATTGTATAGATGTCCAACGATATCATTTAAAATTTTATAATCTTCTATTTTCCCATAAGGTATTTTTTTGTCATCTTTTAAATATAGTCCTACATCATCTATTATCAAATTTGAAATAGCATTACTAACGCATAAAACACATTCATCTTCAAAAGGAAGCATATACCCATCATCATTAGAATTCATAATAATTAGTTTCTTTTTATACTTATTACTAAAAATCTGATTAATCAACTCACTTGGATACTCAATTTGATAGATTTCACATATTTTCTTTACTATATTAGATATAAAATCTTTTTCTTTATCATTATCAGTGGATTCGAAATACCTTAAAGAGTTTTTTTCAAAAGTAATGTCTAACTGTCTACTATTAATATTGAATAATATTTTACCAACTTCGCTATCTTTATCATAATGTGTAATATATATTGATGGATCACAATGAATATTAATTTTAAACACTCCATTCAAATCTTTAAATAATGTTGAAAATTGATTTAACCAATATGAAATCATATCTATAATTAGATTTATTATATGATAAGAATTATTATCAATATTTTCTTCGCTTAAAACCCATATATTAAATTTATTAAATTCAAGCAAATTGTTTAATTGATGCTTGTAAAATAATCCAGGAGCAAAACAAACTCCATCTTCTTTTTTCATCACTTCTAATAAAGATGTTCTACTAAAAAGAGCTAAGTGATAACCATTTTTTATATAAGATTTTAAAATATAATCACTACTATATTCACCAATAAAAAACAATGACGCTTCTTTTGAATCACATTCATCACCTAGATAGAATGATTTATCTCTTTCAGAAAAAAGAGCAACAAAATTTAGTTCAGTAAACAAATTCTTTTTATAATGTTTTAATCTATTTCTAGCAACAATATACTTGTATAAAAACATATTTTCTTCAGACTCATTAATACATATTGACGTTAATTCATATGGAGAAAGCATTAGTAAATTTTTATTAGAATTCAAATATACCGCACATATCGTATTTCTACCAATAGTTGTCGGAGTAATAATTGATACAATTTTGTCTTCTTTAAAACCATGTTTTAATAATTGCTTTTTGACATTTTTTATTCGATTACTAATATAATTATTATTTATTGAATATTTATATTCTTTGTTAGTTTCATAATCTTTTCCATCATCAAATAACACAATATTGTAAAAAACTATATCATTGCCACACAAATATATAGATTCATCAACTATATTATTACTTTCAAGTAACAATTCAAATTGTTTACTATCTAATAATTGAAAACCCATACGTGTAAAATCTCTATGCAAGTCATGTAAAAGTAAGAGATTATAATCTTTGAGAACATCAATTTTATAAGACATAAAAAACTTTATTATCATATCCATTAATAACATAATAATAACAGTGCAATCTACCAAAACAAATTTCTCACCATATCTAACAAATGGTTTACGATAAAACTTTTGATTATCGAAATCATCTATTTCATCAATACTTATTTCTCCAAATTCAATAACAAGTTGTTCATATTGTTCTCCAAATAATTCAACCATATCTTCTTTACTAAAAGTCACTGTTTCTTTACTGGATTTAAGAACGTTAGCTGAGGGTATTTTGATATCAATATCTTTATTAAAAGATTTTAAATCATTAAGTTTAATATTTAATGAATTATAAACAAACTCAGATACATTTAGTAAACCCTTAACAATAGTATTAAATTTTCTATAATCTTCATTTGAAAAGTCCTCTTTATGGACACCTAATATTTTTAACATATGATCTAAATAATGTGGAGCTAACGTGCTAACTCCCATAAACAAATGATAATTTCCATAATAAATGACAGGTAATGCAAAAGGAAATTCAGGAGGATCTATCATATATTTTCTATTAAGATTTGAAAATTCTTTAATAAAGTACTCAAGCTTATTACGACTCATGATATTTTCACTCTTAAAATCATCGTGCTTTAATGATAGAGCCGTACTTATAATTGCTTGAAAAATAACCGATTTGCTTTGATTTTCAGGAACTAAAATTAATCCAGATATTTGTGATAGAAAATCAATCATATTATAATTTTTTAATTCTTCCCTTAAACGTTTTATTGCTTCGGCATCCCCTTTATTTAATTTTTCCATATTATTATTAAAAACTAATTCTGGAATCATTATATTCCTCCTAACTAAAAAAGAGCATATTCCATCTTAAAAATGAAACACACTCTATTATTTATATATATTATACCACTAAATTAGAATTTGTTGTTAGATATACTGAAGAATTTATCAAAGAATTCTAATAATTTATCTATAACCTTATTTTTCTTTTCTTGTCTATCATTATTAGGAGTAAACATACTCATTGGTGGAAGTATTGTTGATACCTCTGTTCCATTGGTTTCTACTCTTCCCTGTTCAAATGATCTTTGAATTTTGTGTTTTACCTAACAATGCTTCTTCATCACTAATATTTCTATATTCAAAATTTTCTAAACCAGCTTTTCTTTGATTAACATTAACATAGTTTTCTATATTTTCAAAAATAAATCTATAAATATGTACTAATTATACCATAAATTCTACAATATTTTTATTTTTTGTTTAACTTTGTATTATTTCAAATATGTCTTTAATATTTGGAGAAATTACCTAATAATGAAAATGTATCTAAAAATATTTTTTTAGTCTCGTTAATTTCCCAATCATCTGATTCTCCACAAAAATATATTAAATATTTTTCCTTTAAATATTTCTTAATTTCTGATTCAGTAATTTCATCTTTTTCATTATTATTTATGTTTACTTTTACACTATACTTTGCTATCTTTTTCATTTTTTCGTTAGAAAATACGAATCTTTCTAACTCTTCATATCCATTTCCGGTTAAAAATCTTGTTAACTCTATTTTCCCTTTTATTTTTAAACCTAAAGCATATGGTAAAAATACATTTTTTAACATACTATTTTCCCTATAGCTATAACCTGATGTACTTATATAATCCATTATTATATTAAAATCGTTCATTATCCTATTAATTTCTCTCATTTGAAAATTGAAATAATTACATACTGCATATATTGTACTTATTGACCATCTACTTTTTTCTTTTAGTCCAATTACGGATTCTATATATGTTGAAGGTGCAATTTCATTCAATTCAATAATTAAATTATAAATTTTATTAAGATAACCATATCCATCAAAATTTGCACCATAATAATTTGAAACAGTATGTGATAATTGTTCATTATTTATTCCTAGCAAGAAAATTATTTTATCATTTGTATAAAAATGTTTTATTACTTCTATTAATTCAACTGCATACCCTGGTTTGCATCTATCTAATTCATCTATAATGATAATTAGTCTTTTACTATTTGACAATATATCATTTATTATATTATTTAATGCTTCCTTTTTCTCCTCTAATGTATTAATCTCTTTTACTAAATCGTTATAACTTTCTACTTTGTCTATATCTATTATTCCTTTACTAATTGTTTTCAAAGCGCATTTCACATTAATTGGTAACTCTATTCTCTCTGATGCTATTTTATCTTTAATATTCGGATAATCATTAATCAGATTATAAATTAAAGATAATACAGGCATAATGTGCATATCATTTTCCCAAGCATTATAATAATAGATATCATATATTTCTTTGAATTTTTTTATGTTTTTTTCATCAAATTTTCCAGTTTCTTTAAGTAAATTTTCTTCACAATCTACCTTATTTATATACTCTAATTGTTTTAAGAAAAAAGTCTTTCCACAGCCCCACTTTCCATCTATTGCAATTATTTTATTCTCTTCTATACTATTTAATAATTCTATTAATTTATTTAATTTTGAATTCCTTTTTAAAATATCATTTTTAATACTTTCTTTGATATTCTCTTCTGTAATTTTTAAATCATAGTTTCTCATTATTTTTCTCCTTCTTTATTATCAATTAATTTATTTTTATTGTTGGATATTTGTTTTTTATATATTGATGAAAATATTTGCCTTTGCTAATACTATTTAATAAGTTATAGTATTCATACGATGCCCCAATATACTCATACATTTCACCAGTATGAAATAATATTACAAGATTATTCTTATTAATTGCAATACCTTTTAAATCACTAGAATTAACATATGTAAAATTCATTTATACACCTCCCACTTCTAAATAAAACAAAAAACGTCAGCACAAAATCTATTAAATAGACCTATACTAGCGTCTTTCTTTAATTAATCAAAATATATCAAATTTTATTTATTTATGCAATAATTTTTACTAAAATTTTACATTTTTTCCTGATGCATTAACTATAACTCATACATAATAACGCAACCATTTAATTGTTAAATCTAATAAATTAAATTTATTTTTTTGCTAAGAAATGTCGCCTAAATGTCGCCTAAACCAAAATAAGAAGGCCTCAAAGCCTTATAAATAAACAAAATGAGAGACTCTCGTCTCTCTTCAGGGGGTTTTGGTTGAACACTCCTACATTAATTCGTAGCGAGTGTAAAAAGGTTGGTCATAATATCTTGTTTATTATGACAATATTATTATAATATATCCATAAAATAATTGCAAGCCTTTTTACAAACTTTTTTTAATTTTCTCAAAGCCCCCTGAAATCCTTATAGCTTCATCACTTTATCCTTAAACATTTCTCCACGAATAGCAAAATTCTTAAACATATCAAATGACGCTGACGCTGGGCTAAACAACACAACCTCACCAGGTACTGCCACCTCACGTGCCCTAGCAATTACTTCATCAAGCCCATCCTCTACATATATCTCTATATTCTCACTGCTCTTCTCCTTCATAACAGCATCATATATCTTATTCTTAGTAGCCCCGAACAAAATAAGCTTACTTACCTTATCCAATATTGGTCTAGCTAACGGCGTATAATCCAAATTCTTATCATATCCTCCCGCTATCAAAACAATCCTCTCATTATAAGAATTAAGCCCCGCTATCGTTCTCGTAGGACTTGAAGACACTGAGTCATTATACCACTTAACTCCATCCACTTCCCTTACAAATTCAAGGCGATGCTCTACACCCTTAAACTCACTAATTGCTTGAAAAGACTTCTCCATATCTACCATATCAATAACTGCACTCATACAAGCACAAATATTCTCATGATTATGTACTCCCCTAATATGTAACCTTTTAGTATCAAAAACTTCCTTTCCCTTATAACAAATCATTCCATTCATTACATAAAAAGCATTAGTCTCCTCATACCTACTAAAATATCTAATCTCCCTTGAAGTAGTAAACTTACTAGTAATCTCATTATCATGATTAAGCACTAAAATACCATTATCATTATTCTTAAAAATACACTTCTTAGCATCAATATATTCCTGATAATCCTTATGCTTATCCAAATGATTAGGACTAATATTAGTAATAACTGCAATATCTGGACTAACATCCATATCCATCAATTGAAAAGATGATAACTCAAGAACCACTACATCATCCTTAGTCATCTCGCCAATCTTTGTAAATAATGGCACCCCAATATTACCACCAAGATATGTCTTATAACCATTACTTCTAAGTACCAAATCAATCAAAGTAGTAGTAGTAGTCTTACCATCAGAGCCAGTTACTCCAATAGTCTTAGCAGGACTTAACTTAAGAACCTCTTCTACTTCCGTAGTAATATAAGCTCCTCTCTCCTTCTCCCTAACTAACTCTTCTTGACTTGGCAAGCATCCAGGAGCCCTAAATATAATATCAAAGCCAACTAAATGATCCAAGTATCCGTCTCCTTCATAAACCTGATATCCATATTTACTAACGTCTACACTTATCTCCTTATCATTAAATAAGACTACATCCTTACAACCTAAATTATATAAATAATCCAGTAAAGGCAAATTACTTACCCCAAGACCTATAATAGCTACCTTTCCATTAAGTAATCTCTTATTAAATTCATCCAACTTACTATTCATAATAATATCTCTCCTTAAGTTATCACATAACTATATAAAATTTACTCATCTAACAAAGCCAATAATCATCAACTTATCAAAAAGTACCATTGTCCAATCATCAATAATCATTACAGAAACAATCATTATCTCATCAGCAACTCCCATTGCCTCAACCATCAATAATCATCAATTTATTAACCATCCATAAAAGTAAAAGCAATCAAACAAAACACAAGAAGTAATAACCACCAAGCATCACAATCAATCACAAACAAGCATCATCAGGCAGCACCATCACCACCAACAATCGCAAAAACAACCACCAGCACGCCTGCCACTTATATTCCTGTCTCTACTTCTTCATAAATTCACTTACTGCATTAATTACCGCTATCTTACCATAATCATATGTAAGCGATCCCTGTAAATATGCTATATAAGGATCCCTAAGTGGTCCATCACAAGATATCTCAATAGAAGAGCCCTGTGTAAATGATCCAGATGCCATAATAACCTGACTATCATATCCAGGCATATCCGAAGGTGTAGGTTCTACAAAAGAATCAATTGCTGAACTATTTTGAATTACCTTACAAAAATCAATCAACTTATATTTATTTCTAAACTCAATATTAAGAACAATATCTACCATCTCCTCATTATATCTAGGAGACACCTTATAACCTAACTGTTCCATTACATAACTAAATAATATCTTTGTCTTAAGACTACTCTTAACCACACTAGGAGCCATATAAAGACCTAATAAGAACTTCCTATTATTGTCTCCTGCAGGGCCTACTTCCTTACCCTGACCAGGAACATTAAGCCTCTCAGCACATAATTCCACTAACTTCTTCTTACCACAAATATAAGCTCCATTAGTAGCAATACCAGCGCCTAAATTCTTAATCAAACTACCCACTGCCAAGTCAGCTCCTACCTCTGTAGGTTCCTTATAAGAAACAAACTCACAGTAGCAGTTATCTACCATAATAATAACTTCCTTATCTACCTTTCTAATATCACTAATAATCTTAGCTAACTTATCAATACCAATACTATCTCTCGTAGAATATCCCTTACTTCTTTGAATAGTAATTAACTTAACCTGTTTAGCAAGAAGCATCTTGTATATAGATTCCTTATCAAATTCATTATTGATAAGATCTATTTGTTCATACTTTATACCATAACTCATCAAACTACTGTCATTAGGAGTAATACCAATTACCTTATCTAAAGTATCATATGGTTTACCCGTAATAGATAGCATTGTATCACCAGGACGAAGCATTGCACTCATCGCAACCGTCAAAGCTTGAGTACCTGATATTAGTTGTCCCCTAACCAAAGCATCCTCACACTTAAATACTTCACTATATACTTCCTCTACCACATCTCTTCCCATGTCATTGTAGCCGTATCCATTTGTACCATGTAAATGAGCCTCACTCACCCTAGCATTTTGCATTGCCTTAAGTACCTTCATGCTATTAAAGAAACATAACTTATCAACCTCTTCAAATTGACTCTTAACCCTGTCCTCACAATCATATACAAATTCAATTATATTCTTTCTATCCATAACCTATCATCCTTTATATCTATTCTTATTATCTCCGTATCCTTATTCATTCTCTTATAGTATCCATCTTCTACTATAGAAGTTATACCAGTAGTTATCTCATCTACACTAATAAGCCTACTCTGATTAACTCTCTTAAGTTCACTTATCAAGTACTCTTGATTCATCTCTCTAGTACTATCACTATCTATCCAATTAGGACATATACAAATAATCTTACTATCTATATAATGCCCCATTATCTCACTCATCTTAATAATCCCATTCTTACTAAGAGCATAATCCAAATTATATTCACTATATGTATCAATTCCATCAGTACTACTCATATTGATAATGAGCCCCCCACTATTATACCTAGCATATATTTGATTACACAAAAACATACCTACTAAGTTAACCTCAAGTACACTCATCATTTCCTTCTTAGTTTTATTAAGAATACTATTATCCATACTAATAGAAGCCATATTTATAAGTACATAATCATTATTAAATCTCTTGTTAGCAAGACTAATAACCCTTAAAATATCCTCTTCACTTCTCACATCACATTGACAAGTCTCCACTAAAGGAATATCTACTCTATGTTTATTATAAGTACTAATAACTCCATATCCTTTGTTAACTAGCTGTTTAGCTAAACTAATTCCTATATCAGTACTTCCCCCGATAATTAATACATTCATAACCCAATCATCCTCATTAATTCATCTTTTTTATCATATCGTTATCCACCCTCACCACTTATTTATAACAGGGTGGCTTTTTGATATTTCTTTTACTTACTTAATTGTAGCATTTTTTCTAGAAAAAATCTATACTTATCACAAAGAAAAAGAACTTATCCGTAAGTCCTCTTCCATAAATTATTTTTCTTCTACCTCTACCATCCTTATCATCATATCAAACTATTAATTTTCCTCTCTTTTTTTAATAATTAATCTTTTATCATTTCATTCATCTTATCAACTGAATCTCTAAACTTATTCATCACATTTTTTATATCTACAGTATCATTCCCAATATGTCCCTTCCACTCCTTATTAAAAGTATAAGATCCATTCGTACATAAAGTCTGACTCACTAGCATTAACCAGTTACCTAAAGCATTTTGCTCAGTACTACTAAGATTATCTATCAAAATATATCCCAGTATAAAAGCTAAAGTTGTTAATAATTTTGCTTCTTCTTCCTTACTCATACTAAATAATATGAAAAAAAAGAGGATATTTTGCTATCCTCTTACTACTTTTGTAGAAAATATTGTAGGTATCAATTTTCTAACTAAAGGTTTATCTATCTTACTAGGAGCTAACTTCTCTCCTATCTCCTTTATTGCTTTATTTCTCTTTGATTCATCATCTTTATTCTTACTGGTATAAACAATACTATTAATTTTAAAGTCAAAATCAAATTTTATTAATTTTCTAACTTTATTCAGCAATACCATTAGTTGTTCTTCATTAATAGTACCATCATTAACAGTTATTCCAAACGTTCTTCCATCAAACATTAAAGGTTCAAACATTTGATAATCTTGCTTGCTGTCTTCTGAGCCAAATTTATATCTCGAATATAAATAATTATCAACTAACACTAAATAATTTTCTTGTATAGTTTTACTTTGAATCAATATTGGATTATCACTTTCATAATCTTGTACTTTAAGTTCTTCATATAACAGTATAGCAATAATTCTAATATTATTTGTTAAATACTCCGAGGGATAATCATCATCATCCAATGTAAAAGTATATATTCTTTTATTCATTTCACTCTCTTCCTTCTTCGTTTCGGAATACAATCTTATCACAAAATAATAAATTTGTCAATATATCTAACTGCCATATATTTCCTTAAGTTCTATCTCCACCTTCTTATCAATCTTTTCACCCTGAGGAATATTTTGACTAACCACATAGCCATATCCTGATAAAGTATATTCTACTCCCATCAAATCTAGTACACTTTTAACTTCTTTATAAGATAATCCCGATAAATCAATCATTATCTTATCATAACTATTAGTCTTTAATACTACTAAATCCCCTTCATATAACTTAATATCCTTACTAGGATACTGCTTAACTATCTTATTACCAGTACCTAGTGTTAATACCTTTACATTCTTATCCTCTAATTCCTTAACTACTTCCGTAGTAGTCTTATTAATATAATTACCCATATCATATCCTAAAACCTTACTACTACTACCATCTAAATTTAAATATTTAGAAGTATTTACTAGAACGTCTTTAACCGCTGGAGCCATATAATTATATGTATCCTTTGGCTTCTTCATTGCTATATAAATAATAATCTCTGGATCGTCTCCAGGATAAAGACCTGCAAATGAATATATATAATTACTTCCTCCTGTTAAATATTTACCATTCTCATATATTGAAGCTGTACCTGTCTTACCTATCAAATCATACCCTTCAATCCTATAAGCATAACCTGTACCAGTAGTTATATCTTCTGAAATAACACTTCTAAGTAATTCCTTAATCTTATCTATAGTACTCTTACTAACTACCTTTCCAACTTCCTCACGACTATTCTCAAGTACTGTCTTACCACTACTATTTACTACTTTAGATACTATATAAGGCTTAACCATAACTCCATCATTAGCCACTATCGTTAATCCCTGTAGCATTTGAATTGGACTAACCATAATACCTTGTCCATATCCAGCCGTAGCAGCCTCCACGTCATAAGTAAAATTAATATCTCCCTTAAGTTCATTATTTAAAGATATACCTGTCTTCTTACCAAAACCAAACTTATCATAACAAGCCTTAAGTTCCTTCTTTGTAATAACTCCATCTAATAAATTAGCTACTCCAATATTAGAAGACATTGCAAATCCATAGTCATAAGTAATCTCTCCCCATCCAGTACCATTCCAGTCACGAATAGTAACTGTATCATTCTCATCAAGTTCCGATACATAAGTCTTACTACCAGACATAAACCTATCATTACCATTATATTTACCACTATCTATTGCACACATATAACTAAATGTCTTCATCGTAGATCCTGGTTCATATGTATAACTAACTAGTGGATCCATATAATTAGTTAAATTTCTTATATTAGGATCAAATGATGGAGTAGAAGAATATCCTAGTATTGCCCCACTCTTAGCATTCATTACTCCCATCACTATCCATTCAGCTTCACTATCACTCTGTGCCTTCTTAACAGCATTTTCAATAAATAACTGAATACTACTATCAATAGTTAAATATATATCACTACCATCTACTGCTTCTTCCTTATATTCATTAGAATTAACTATCTTATTGCCTCTACCATCCTTCTCATAAGTAAGATATCCTGCTGTACCAGTAAGCTCATCATTATAGTATCCCTCTATTCCTAACTCTCCTACCATATACATATTACCATCTATTTCTTTATTCTTTGTGTATCCTAATAAATAAGAAGCAAAATCCCCATTCGGATAATATCTCTTAGTACTCTTAATAAAATCTATTCCTGGTAAATTTAAATTCTTAATCTCTTCCATCTTTAACTGACTAAGATTCTTTCCTCCAGTACCAAATTCTACTTGATAAGCATCTTTATTAAGTAACTCTAATATTCTCTCATAAGAAGTATCTATATGTTGAGATAATACTCTAGCAGTCTCTTCCTTATCCTTAACATGTCTAACCTCATCACTACCTTCACTCCTAGAAGCATCCAAATAAGCAATTAAAGTATAACTAGACACATCCTGTGCTAAAGCATTTCCCTTAGTATCATATATTGTTCCTCTCTCTGGTAAAAGTACCTCTTCAGATACATTTCTATTCTTAATAAACTCACTAATAGTCATCTTACCATTAGCCTTATAATCTACTAAGCATCTATATCCTAAAGATATACCATATATCAAAAACAAAAAAAAGACAATAAGATACATAAACTTACTTATTTTAAGCTTATTAACATTTATCTTACTGTCTTTCATATTATCACCTATTCTAATACTGATTTTATCTTATCATTATCATATTTAAGTCCTAATTCATTACTAACTTGTTGTATCTTTTCTAAAGAAACCATCTCATTAATCTTCATAGCTAAACTTTGATTACCATCACTCTCTAGATTAATCTTATCATTAAGTGCTTGTACTTCTAAATTAATCTTACTAAGTGTTGCTCTACTATATATAATACCCACTATTAAAAATACTGTCAATATAGCAAACCCTTTATATATAGTTTTTTCTCTCTTTAGATCCTTATTAACCCTTTTTTTCTTTTTCATATTATCAGTCCTTTATTTTTTCTACTATTCTAAGTCTAGCACTTCTTGCTCTATTATTTTCTACAAGTTCTTCCTGACTAGGTACTATTCCTTTACTAATTATTTTAAGTTTAGGCATATATTCTTCTGGTATATAAGGCAACTTAGCAAACTTAGCATCTACTTCACTATACTTTCTAAATATATTCTTAACTATTCTATCTTCTAGAGAATGAAATGTTATCACACAAATTCTTCCACCTACTTTAAGTAAATCTATTGCTTGTTCTAATCCACTCTCTAATACATCCAACTCATGATTAACTTCTATTCTAATAGCTTGAAATGTCTTTCTAGCAGGATGCCCCAAACGAAGTTCCTTCATTGGCATACTCTTCTTAATTATTTCTACTAATTCTTGCGTTGTCTCTATTGGCTTTTCTTCTCTTGATTTAACAATATTTCTAGCAATACTAGTAGCATATTTCTCTTCACCATAATCTCTTAATACTCTTACAAGTTCTTGATAACTATACTGATTAACTAACTCATAAGCTGAAAATTCATTATCAGTATCCATTCTCATATCAAGTCTTGCATCATTATGATAACTAAATCCACGATAATCTTCATCTAACTGCATACTACTAACACCAATATCAAAAAGTATTCCATCTACCTTATAAATATCTTCATCATGTAAACACTCTTTCATATTAGCAAAATTACTCTTAATTATCTTATAATTATCATATTCTTTTAATCTCTCACGACTGTATTCTATCGCTTCACTATCTTGATCAAAGGCGAAAAGAAACCCCTCATTAATTCTTTTCAAGATTTCTAAACTATGTCCTCCAAATCCCAAAGTAGCATCTACATAAATTCCATCTTTCTTGATATTTAATCCTTCAACACTTTCATATAATAGTACACTCTTATGCTTCATCTTCAAAATCCCCACTAAATAAGTTTTCAGATATCTCATCCAACTCTTTTTCATTTTCTTTCATTAGATTATTAAATTTATCTAAATCCCAAATTTCTAGACGATCATTTACCCCAATGATTGCACATTCTTTTTTAAGTCCCGCATACAAAGTCAAAGAATTCATAAGATTTATTCTACCTTGACGATCGAATTCACATACAGTGGCACTAGCTAAGAAGAATCTTGAGAATACTCTACTATCTTTCTTTGTAAATGGTAACTTCTTAAGTTTATTAACTATCTTTTCCCATTCTACTAAAGAATAAACAAATAAACATCCATCTAATCCTTTAGTAACTACAAAGCTTTCTCCTATTTCTTCTCTAAATTTAGCAGGAATAATTAATCTTCCCTTTTCATCTATATTATGATGATATTCTCCAATTAACATATTATCCCCCACTTTCTTCCACCATTTACCACTTGCAATTATATTTTATAATAAAAAAAACTATTTGTAAATAGTTTCTCATACACTTTACACTTATTTTTTCTCCTTTTAAATATTTCTCTATATACTAAGAAAGAATCTCTTATTGGCTTAAAATAACTCTTTCTCTTCCCCTTATCTTTATATATCGTATCTATCTCTATTTCCTTAATCTCTTCATTCATTCTAATAATATCAATAAGCATATTTGCTTCATACTCAAATCTTTCCCCATTACTATCTCTTACCATAGGTATAAGTCTATTAGGTATCCCTCTAAGTCCAGTTTGCGTATCACTAATATCTATATCAAATAACCATCTAAATACCTTACTAGTTATCTTATTACCAAACCTACTTCTCCTAGGAACACCATCCCTATCAAAATTTCTAACTCCTAAAACAAACCTATCACTTGCTTCCATCTCATTACCTACATTAACCATATCATCTACCCTATGTTGCCCATCACTATCCATACATACTACTCCCAAATACCTATCACTATAATTATCTAAATAATAACTAAATCCATCCTTAAGACTAATCCCTTTACCCATATTCTTATCATGTCTAATAATATCTACATATTTATATCCTTCTATTTCATTAAAATACTTCTTATCATAACTACCATCATCAATAACAATAATCTTATCAATGCCCCTCTTATGAGTATCTCTAACTATTTCTACTAATTCCCTATCAGGATTATAACTAGGTATAATAACTACATACTTCATCTTACCACCATCTATCTATTCATATATCTATATCTTATCACACTATATCAAAAAAATAAACCCATCTATATAAGATAAGTCTCTATCCCAACACCATTCCCTATCATTAAATTAAATCATAGATAAACTCCCTCTCTCTATCAATCATATCTATCAATATTAATTTAATCTACATACCAATATCCCTATCCTATCAAATAATTCCTTATACTTATCTATCTTACTACTAGGAAATCCACATTTATCCACTTCATTATTAAGTTTAGTAATCTTTAAAGGAATATATTTATTGATCATATAAACATCTTCATCAATAAATATATAAAACATACCACTCTTAAATAAATAACACTTACTCTTATCCTTATTCTTTTTCTTTAAATATTCCATATATAATTTACTCATTTTACCTCCTAAAAAAATTAGCAGCACAAAAAGAATATACTGCTAATTCGTATTATCCTATTTTCATCATTTTACTACTCACAGGAACCTACTATTAATGTGTTTAATCACTAAGTGATTAGGAATCAAACCTCTACGATAAACCATATTTATAATATCCTTAAATATTAAATACTGAAGATTTCTCTTATATATTGTAGTCTCGGGGAAAGAACGACACGAAAACTGTTGTTGTTACCTCCTCGTTTGAACCAAGGGTTCTCAGCATTCACAAAGTTCGCGTCAACGGTTTAATCCCTATACCAATGTCAAAAGACATTAATACCATATTTTTTTACAAACCTTTGTGTCATTTTTGAATTCACCAAAAATGACACTTCACCAAATCAACAGGTTCATTTTTGCAAAAAGAGAGGCAAAAATGAACCATCCAATATCCTAGTTTTTCTTAACCATCTTACTCTCGCTATGGCCATTTTTTCATTTATTCAGAGTAAGTCGCTTACGCTCCAATCGGGGAAAGAACGACACGAAAACTGCCGTTGTCGTGGCCATTGCCATCGCCGCTGTCAAAGTGGAATGCGCCCGCATTAGCACCATTGATGCTGCTACCACCTCGTACGAACCAAGGAAGAGCGGCATCCACAAAGGACGCGTAATCACCATACCAGTTATTTACTTCCGATAAACCATGTCCATAACATATTCCACCATTACATGCTGTTAATGGGTTAGTTGTTGTATAATTATCAAAATACTTACTAGCTGGTTTACTACTAAACTTTGCATAATTACCATCAGAAGTAGCTCCCCATGTTGTACTTGCTCCACTATAATATCCCATTACATTTTCCCATGCACCTCCGGACATATCAAATATACCAGTTATATTTCCTGTAGTACTTTGAGGATAACTAATAGCTTTACCATAAATTATTCCACAAGTATTGCTTTCACTTTCGTTTTCAGTATTTGCCCCACAACCTGTTAAAAATCCACTTTTATAATAATTATTTATTCTTATCTCTTTATTTGTACCATATTTAGAATGAGACAAATATGCCACTGCTCCCCATTCACTATTCTTCATCATATGACTATCTACTTTTGAAGTACTTCCATATGCACTTGTACCTAATTTTTGTGCTGTAGCAAATTGCGTTGATACATTTTGGTCAGTTAAAGAAGCTTTATTTCCAGTTAAAGAAGCATTATTTCCTTTAATTGTAGGAGCATCAGCTGTTCCTGTAGTTTCAAATTTACCTACCCATATTCCATTTAATTCAGTATCACCAAAAGTAAATGCTGGATGAGTATGATATGTACCTATTGCATCACCATTTTGTTTAGTAGTAGTTTTATTTTCAAATACTATATCTATTTCTCTAGGACCAGTAAAATTGTTAGATGAATTAAACTCAGTTGTATATGTTATATCAGGATCATTTTGTTCATTGTAAAGTGTTATCATACCAGTAAACAACAATTCACCAACGCCAGTTACTGTAAATGAACCATTTTTCATTCCAGTATTGACATCTTGCGTAGCCTGTTCTAATGTATATGAGCCTAAATTCTCAGCAGCATAGCTTTTCCACCAATTAATTAATGAAGTTTTATCACTATCACTTAGTATATAATTATAACAAGTAGGATACTCATCATATGTTGAATTACTTATCGTAGAACAACTAACTGTTGGTATTCTATAACTATATCTTGGTATCCATACGTAATATGCTAATATATCATCCTCATTAACTTCTACTCCACTAGTATTTAAATATTTACTTCTTGATGATGAATTAACTAATACTACATTTGCCCACTCTTTATTATTATAATTATACCAATTGTTATTATCTTTAGATACTGTTGTAGCTATTCCATTATTAGATATTACTACCGGTATCATTCCATCGTCTAAGTCAGGTGCACTAGCTGGTTGTGCATCTCCACAACTACCATTTAATGATAAACTAAATGATTGATCCATTGTATCACTACTTGTTTCCTCAGCATCTAACCATATCCATAAATAATATGTATCCGTAGTAGTAGCACTATAACTTTTATTACTTAGTAAATTTACTCTATTTGAACTAGTCATCTCATTAGCATTCGTATTCCCTACTTTACCATTAAAGTTTCCACTAGCTATAACTCCTGTTGTATTACTAGTACTACTTGTAGTAAAAGCATACTTAAAGTTAACACTATTAGATAGTCCACTATCTAACTTATTAATATCTAACCATAAATCCATATAAATAGTTTTACCACTTTCATTAATTGTCGGTGTTACTTTTACTTCTCTTTTTATATAATTGCCTGTTGTGTTACTATTAACTAAAGTAGGTACTATTATTGCACTATTATTAGTAATACTTCCTCCTCCATCTGCTGCACATGAGAAAGTTCTCTCTACTGTAAATACAATATTAGTCTTTTGCGCTTCACTACTTATCCATGAAAAGTATGCTAGTGATCCTCCAATTATTGTAAATATAATAGTCAATATTACTAATACCAAAATTATCTTTTTATTCTTATCATTATCCATAAGCTTTACCTCCAAAATGGTACTAAAGTATTCTACTTTAATACTATTTACTATAATTAAATGATATCATAAGCACCAGTAATTATCAATACTTTTTTTTTGAAAAAAGGTATATTTTTTTAAAAGTATAAAATTTATGTAAGGCCTTATAAAATAAGAGAAAATTGGATGTTTTCTTTTAGAAAAATGACAGTTAAGTAAAATACTTTAGTACCATTTTTTATTTTTATACAAAGAAAAAGAATACTAAAAGTATTCATTCTTAGTATTCTTATATTTCTTGAATAACTGTAATAATCATAGGTTTATTACCAGTCTCATTAGATAAATATTTAGATAATTCTTCTCTAATCATATTCTTAACTTTACTATAATCTAAATATCCATTATGCACATTACCTCTAATTATACCAGTACATATCTCTTTAATATGATCTATAATATCTTGACTATCTTTTACATATATAAATCCTCTAGTAAGTATTTCCGGACCAGCTAATATTTGTTTACCATGTTTCTCTAAAGTAGCACTAATAATTATTATACCATTCTCAGATAACATTTCTCTATCTTTTAATACTAACTCTCCTATATCATTAGAAGAATCTCCATCAATAGAAATAACACCAGTATGAACATTCTTAAAGTTCTCTACTAACTTACCCCTCTCAAATGTTACAACATTACCATTCTCTTTCAATATAATATTCTCTTTAGGAATACCTACTTGATAAGCTAAATCTCCATTAGCTACTTGTTCAGAATATTCTCCCTTTATAGGAAAATAATATCTAGGATTCATTAAATCTATCATTTGCATTAAATCTTCTGAAGAAGCATGATAAGATAAATTCTTCTTAGGATTTAATGTAATAGCAGTAGCTCCACTCATAGCTATCTTATCAAGAAGTCCATAGAAAGTCTTTTCTCTACCTTCATATATTGGAGTAGCTAAAAATACTGTATCATTCTTATTAATCTTAATAAATTTATCATATCCATCTAATATTTTAATCATATTAACATAAGGTTTCTCTCTCTCATTAGAATTAAGTATTACTACATTCTTATCATTAATATTAGATAAATCTCCTATAAACTTACTATCTATATGTAAATAATTATTATCTATAGAATATCTAATAATATTTTGTAATCTTTTTCCCATTACTACTATTTTTCTATCAGTCTTTGATACTTCATTAAATAATTCTTGTATTCTATATAAATGGGAATTAAGTACATTAAATATTATTCTACCCTTATATTTAGTAAGTGTTTCATTAATTATTCCTTGTATTCTATGATTAGGAGAAGTATATCCACTATTCATAGCATATAATGATTCAGTCATTAAACATAATACATTTTGTCTTCCTACATAAGCAAGTCTTCCTAAATCAGTTTTATATGGTCCTCTCATTGTAGAATCAAATACAAAGTCAGATGCATAGAATATTACTCCATCAGGAGTATATACTGCATATCCATAATTATCCGGTATTGAATGTGATAAACTAATTGGAGTAATTCTAACATTACCAAAATCAATTATTTTATTTTCTTTTACTTCTATAATATTATCTATATTCTTTTTATAAGATAAAAGTTCTTCTCTTACTATATTACAAGTAAATTTAGATCCATATATTTTAACATTATCTAATATATCTATTATATCAGTAATAGCACCTACATTCTCATCATGTCCATGTGTTAAAAACAACCCTTTAATTCTTTCTTTATTTTCTTTTAAATAATCTATATTAGGAATTATATAATCTACTCCTAATGTATGCTCATCAGCATATTGTAGCCCCGCTTCAAAAACAAATATATCATTATCTACTTCGATAACATACATATTCTTTCCATTCTCATTTAGTCCTCCAAGACTAAATATATTAATCTTACTCATTTCTCTCCTTTCATTTCTTAATAAAGTATAAAGACTAGTAAATTATATCAAAAAAGAGTGTTCTTGTCAAACACCCTTCTCATTGTGATAGTGTTTCCAAAGTGGGAAGATTTATAAAATCATCACTTTTATATAAATTGAAAACCAGTTTCTTTTAAAATTTTTCCATCTATTCTATTATATTCACTTTTATTAAGTGAAAATTCATACCCAATATCATGACTAATTCCTATAACAAAGCAATTTTTAATATTCATTTCATTCATATTATATTTTTTTTGCTATTTCTACCATTTTTTAGTTACTGCTAAAGAATGTTTTGCTCTATCTTCTTCCATAATTAATTAACTTCCTCATCAATCCATTTTATATAATCATTGCTGATAGTATTTATTCCAAATATGGCAAATTCGAAACATTCATAACTGTGAACTTTTTTAATTACATTATAAATATCACTTTGTTTATTTATTTTAGTTGTTATTTGCAATTTACTTCTTTCATATTGTCAAAAGCCACTTCAATCATACAATACTTATTCATTCTTTACTCCAATTAAATTTTGATTATCTAATTTAGTTATTCCCATAACATTGCTATCATTTGTCAGAATAGTTATTTGTCTCTTTGCAGTCATATTTAATTTTTCAAGTCTTTCTTTTTGACTAATATTGTTTTCTATCATACTAGCATTCAATACTTCTAAGTTTGATAAAATAACTAAATGTAAAATATCAGTATAATCTCTAATATTACCTTCTTTATTAGGATTTTTCCCTCTCCATTCTTTAGCCGTCATTCCAAATAAAGCCACATTTATTACATCTGCTTCATTTGCATATACAAACAATTTTTGTTTATCTGTAAGTGTAGGCACTATATTTTCTTTAATGCTATCTGTATGAATTCTATAATTTGTTTTAGATAAACTTCTTCTTACTGACCATTCTATTTTTTCTTGATATGTTTCATTATATTTTAATCTTTCAAATTCTTGAATTAAATATAGCTTAAAAGCCGGATCTATCCAAGATGCAAACTCTAAAGCAATATCAGGATGAGCAAAAGTTCCACCATCATATTTTCCTCTCTTACTCACAAAGCCTTTTGCATTAGTCATACTTATCCATCTTGATGGACTCATTGTAAATGATTGATTTGCTGAATCATTTTTAAACTCGCGAGATTCCGCTAGTTTAAAATCCTCATTAAAAAGTTCTTCCCATAAACAATAAAAATCAAATGAGTTCTTATTACTCATCCATTTTATTATAACATCACCTGGATTATTAGGATTTTTATGTCTTGCCAAATCAGTAAGAGAAACATAATCTTTATTGTCAATTCTCATAACGCCTATTAAATTATCTTTCACACTTATTTTTGTTGTAAGTTTATTATTCATTTTTACCTCCAAACGTGTATTTTCAATTTTGTTTTTTACCAAGAAATACAAATATCTTTTGATTTTTTGGTATCTAATTCGTATCTAAACTTATATTTTTTTACACAAGCCATTATATTTAAAGACTTCTAGAATTTATTGTAAATTGGATAATGCATTTTATTTTGGACTGTTTTAAAAAAATATTTTAACTTATTGTGTATATATCGGTAATCTTTTGATAAAAATTTCTTTCACTAATTCTTATTTCTCTTGTTTCTTGTAGTAATTCATCTAAATAATTTTCATTTAAAAAAGTTCCGTTTTTAAGTCTTTCTTTGTCTAATACATATCCTTTTACAAAATATTGTTTTAAAATATTGATTGTCCACAATCTAAAATCTATTGCTCTTTTGCTATTAACTTTAAATCCAACAGCAATAATAACATCTAAATTATAATATTTTGTTTTATAATTTTTTCCATCTCTAGCAGTATGTAAGAATTCCTTACATACTGAATTCTCACTTAATTCTTTTTCAAAAATATTAGAAAGATGCATTGTTATATTATTTCTTGTTGTTCCAAAAAGTTCAGCCATCAATTTTTGACTAAGCCAAACCGATTCTTCATCAACAATTACTTCTATTGTCTTTTCTTTATTCTATCTTGTAAATATCAAAAACTCTGCTGTTGAATTTCTTATTTGTAATGTTTGCATATACTTATACCTCCTATTTCAATAATAAATATATTATATCAAAATATTCCACTATATATATGTGTGTTTTGAAAGTATGTCACTTTTTTGCCCTAAATATTCATCCTCATCCAAAAACGAATGAATAGATTAAAATTGATAATGAATAATTGTTATTTTTATTAAACCCGATGTATCATTTTTTTCATTATTAATAAATAACTCTAAATTCTCTAGGAGTTTTTCTCTCCCCTCTAATGAAATTATACATTAAAATTTACAACGACACAACTCTTTTTACAAGTAGTGTACAGCCAATATTTGTTTAAAAAAAGAAAGCCCTTCACAAAGCCTTCTTCCATCTATCTTCTCTTATTACCTTTACTAATATCACTATTATCTATATTATAAGATCTTAATTCATGTAACTGTTTAATTAATCCAATACTATAATTATATACTTCTAACACATAACAATTATTATTTTGATATGCCTTAATAGTATCATTAATATCGTCTCTTACACTTACATATACCGGAAATACTCTATTATCTAACATACTCTTAATAATTAATAAATGAGTATATCCCTTATCTATTCCCTCTATATAGCTATCCATTATCTCCATCTTATCCATTTATATCACCTACCATTCTATCCATTAATCTTCTCAAATAAATTCTCTGGAATAAGTATCTTTATATATTTAATAATCTCATCCTTAGTATACTTATGATTATTATTTAAAAACTCTATTCCTACATTAAATATAGCTCCTAAATAAAATTTAACTATTACGTCTACTGGTATCTTCTTATTCGTATATTCATCAAATTCTTCTATATGTTTGTTTATATCATCATTCATTACATCATATACTATATCCATCGTAATACTATTCTTATTATTTACAACTACTGATTTATATATATCTTTATTCTCTTCTATATGATCAATAAATATTGATATCATTTCTATATAATAATCTCTTACACTATTAACTTCTTTATTCTTACTAAGTTCTATCGCTAAAGTATTCTTAATATCTTTAACAAACTCTTGAAGTAAATCATATTTATCTTGATAATGACTATAAAATGTTGATCTATTAACAAGTGCTCTATTACATATATCAGATACTTTTATCTCTTCAAAAGGCATCTCCTTCATAAGTTCTACTAGTGTTGTATATAATAGTTTCTTTGTCTTAACTATTCTTAAATCTTCTTTTTTGTTATCCACACTAATCCCTTCTTTCAAATAAACAACTAACTATATTATAACCTAACTTTTTCAAAAGTAAACAAAAATATCCATATTATCGTACATTTTCCTACATTTGTTTATTATTATACATTTTGTCTTTTTTGTTGGTGGAATATTTTTCTATTTGTAATAAAATGTTTAAGGAACGGAGGAAAATATATATGAAAAAATTTGGTGAATTTGTTTGTAAAAATAAAATTACTATCTTAATCATCACTGGTATCTGTCTTCTTTTATCTTTAGTAGGTATTTATAAAACTAAGATAAATTATGATATTTTAGTATATCTACCTAAAGATATTGAAACTGTTATTGGTGAAAACATTCTAACTGAAGATTTCAATATGGGTTCTTTCTCTATAATCACTACTAATGATATGTCCCCCAAAGAAATCTTAAGTTTAGAAGAAGAAATCAAAAAAATATCTGGAGTCGGTAAAGTAATGAGTTTATATGATGCTATTGGTTCTTATATTCCTAAAGAATATCTTCCTAGTGATCTAACTAGTAAATTAAGTACTGATTCATCTGATATCTTATTTGTTACTTTTAATGATTCCACATCATCTTCAACAACACTAAATGCTGTCGAAGAAATAAGAAGCTTATCAGATAAAACTCTATCTGGTGGTATGAGTAGTATGGTCTTAGATACTATGAACTTATCAAATAAAGAGATTGCTATCTACGTAGTAATAGCTGTTACTCTATGTTTAATAGTTCTAGAATTATCTCTAGATTCATACTTAGTACCTATCCTATTATTAGGTAATATTGGTATATCTCTAGTATTTAACTTAGGAACTAACGTCTTCCTAGGAGATATCTCTTATATTACTAAAGCCTTAGTAGCTGTCCTTCAATTAGGAGTTACTACTGACTTCTCCATCTTCTTATATCATGCTTATGAAAAAAATAAAAAAGAAATGTCTAACATTAATGAAGCTATGGCTAAAAGCATCAAAGAAACCTTCACCTCAGTATCAGCCTCTTCTATCACAACCATTGCTGGCTTCCTAGTATTATGTGCTATGCAATTAACCCTAGGAGCTAACTTAGGTATCGTCATGGGTAAAGGAGTTCTTATCGGTTTAATTTCCGTAATAACTATCTTCCCTAGCTTATTACTAGTATTTGATAAACTAATAGATAAAACTAAACATAATAGTATCATTCCAGACTTTAGTAAATTAAATACTTTCATCATCAAGAATCACATTACAATATTTATTATCTTCTTAATCTTATTAGTTCCATCATACTTAGCATATAATCATGTTGATGTCTACTATAAAATGGATGAATCATTACCAAAATATCTAGAAAGTATTAAAGCTAATCAAGAATTAAAAGATAAATTCAACATAGTATCTCCTGAAATAATTATCTTAAATAAAGATACTAAAGAAGAAACTATTACTAATATGGTCCATGATCTAAAAGAAGTTGAAGGAATAGATTTCATCTTATCTGAAAGTTCTCTCGAAGAGTCAGGAATAAGTACTGATATGTTGCCTTCTAGCTTATCTTCTATCTTCTCTACTGATAAATATCAATTATTATTATTAAATTCTACTTATGATATAGCTACTGATGAACTAAACGATCAAATAACCACTGTTAATAATATTATTAAATCATATGATAAAACAGCTATCTTAGCAGGAGAAGGCCCTCTAATGAAAGATTTGATAACTACTAGTGATACTGACTTTGTAAATGTTAACTCTCTATCACTAATATGTATTCTTATCATCATGTTAATAGCTTTAAAATCAATTAGTCTTCCAATCCTCTTAATTGGATCTATTGAATTTGCTATATTTATGAATATGGGTATCTCTTATTTTGGAGGAGTAACTCTTCCATTCATTGCCCCTATCGTATTAGGTACTATCCAACTAGGAGCTACTATTGACTATGCAATTTTATTAACTACTAATTATCTATCACATAAAAAAGATTCCAAAGATAAATATGAAGCTATGCAAAAAGCTATGAATTATAGTGCCAGCTCTATCTTAGTAAGTGGCTTATGTTTCTTTGCAGCTACTATCGGAGTAGGCCTATATTCTAAAATAGATTTAGTAGGTTCCCTATGTACTCTTATATCTCGTGGAGCCTTAATAAGTATGTTTGTAGTAATCTTTATCTTACCATCTATCCTTCTAATATTTGATAAGTTAATAGAAAAAACTACATTTAAAAAGGAGAATGTTTAATATGAAAAAAAATAATTTAAAAAAACTAGGAACTATCTCAGTATTATGTTTATCATTATTTACTACTGTTCCTGTAAATGCCCTAACTAAAAATGAAACTGTATATTCTAAAATAGATACTAATGGTAATGTCATTAAAACTACCGTTACTGATAAGTTAATTAATGATAATAAGTTAGATACTATCACTGACCTAACTGATCTAGATAAAATAATCAATCTAAGTAACAACAATACTTTTAACAAAGACAATAATCAAATTACTTGGAATACTTCTGGTAACAATCTAACTTATCAAGGTATCTCCAATAAAGAATTACCTATAAGTATAAATATATCTTATAAACTAGATGGTAACTCTATCACCGTAGATGATCTTCTAGGAAAAAGTGGTCACGTTGATATAACATTAAAATACACTAACAATGAAAGAAATCTTGTCTATGTAAATGGTACTAATACTTACTTATACACTCCATTCATTGTAACTATGGGTACCATTATCAAAGATACTGATGCTACTAACCTAAAAATAACTAATGGTAAAATAATTAATAACGGTTTAAGTAACATTCTAGTAGGTATCTCTGCTCCCGGACTATATGAAAGTCTAAATATGTATGAATTAAAAGATCTAGATACTATCACTATCTCATATGATACTACTTCATTTAATCTACCTACTATCTACAACGTAGCTACCTCAAAACTTCTTGAAGATAATGATCTATCTATCTTTAATAAATTAAATACCCTAACTAGTGCCTCTACTTCCTTAAAAGAAAATATTGATGCCTTAACCGAAGGATCAAATAAGCTTCTAGAGTCATCAATTACTCTAAATAATGGTACTAGTCAAATATATCAAAATCTATCATATGTCAATCAAAAATTAAAAGAAATAAATGAAGGTGCTATCAATCTAGATAACGGCTTAAACGATATCATAAATACTCTAAACAAAGTAAAAGAAAGCCTTAATAATAGTAGTAATGATGAATCTATTGGCAAATTAAAATTACTTATTGACACTGATTTAAATACTGCTAATAATTTAAAAACCATGAATGATACCCTAAAAGCTAACTATGAAGAATACAATCTAAAAAATATTACATATAAAGAAGCTATTACTGCTGATCCTACTATGAATCTATATAATTTAAAATTAGCTTATGAAAACAACTATGAAAATAACAATCAATTAATTACCCTCCTAAACAGTAATGCTAGTGCTCTAACTGAAACACTAACTACATTAAATAACATTGATACTGAGGTAAGTAACATGTTATCTACCTTAACTACATATCTTGAAAAAGCACATGATGGTTCAACTGAATTAGCTAATGGCATTACTGCTCTAAGTACTGGTGTAAATACTCTAACTACTAAAGTAGAAGAATTATATAATGGTACTACTGCCCTATCAGAAGGTATCAATACTCTAAATACTGGTATTACAGCTTATAATGAAGAAGGTATTACTCCATTATCTAACACAATAAATAATAATCTATCAGGAAATATTAATAAGATTAAAAAATTAGCTGATCTTGGTAATAACTATCAAACATTTACCATGAAAAATACTACTGATAACGGTGAAACTAAATTTATCATAGTCTTAGATGGTCAAAAAGTAGAAAAAACTACTGTAAAGACTGAAACTAAAACTGAAAAATTATCATTTATTGATCGTATCAAAAACTTATTTAAATAATTAAAATGAAAAAGAAGATCTTCAAAAATCTTCTTTTTTTCTTATCATAAATAAAAATTAATATTATGCATATACTATTACTAGCACAATGTTAACAAGAACTAGTATTGACAAATGAACTTTAAAGCAACTATTAATTACTCCTCATATATAACACTAATAACATTGTAGTTGCCATCATTATATACTAAATTAAAAGTTAGCTTACCATCATCTTTATAATCATTATAAGTCTCAATTAATTTATATTCAACTACTACTTTATTACCATTATATTTAACCATTGTATTAGTAGCCGTAGGAGCTATCCATCCAGTAGCAAACCAATATACCTGATATTTACCATTTTCTAGTTTTCTAATACCATCACGACCGCTACTAACAACAACATTGTAGTCCTTAATACCAAAGTATTTATACACTACAGCGTCAATTTCTTCCTTAGTAATATCATAAGTATAATTACCTCTATCCTCTACTGCTGATATTTTACCACTATTATTTAGAGAAGAATAATAAAATAACAAATAAATACTAATATCTTTATCACTAAATTTATTTATATTCCTCAAAAAGTTACTTGCAGATCCACTAGGTAAGAATACCTTCAAATATTCATCAAAAAATTCCTTACTTTCTTCCTTAATAGTAGTATTAGTATTCCCATTATTGTTTTGTTCATTATTTTGATTGTTATTTTGCTGATTATTATTATCCTCTTCATCGCTAGCATTATCATTTTGACCTTTATTATTATCATTCACTACAGTATTATTCTTATCATCTTCTATCTTATCATAAATAATATATCCCGATAATCCTAATACTATAATAACTAATAATATAATTATTATATCTTTACGCTTCATATTTTCTCCTTACTAACTATGTCAAAAAGTATAAAATAAAGCAACCAGAATCTTGTTTATCAGGTTGCTTTATGTTTTTATTTATCTATCTATTAGAATATAAGCATTGCCAATGTTAAGATAACTATTGAAGCAAGGGCTAAATACATAACTAATTTAAATGCCCATTTAAACCAAGTAGAATATTCTACACGAGCTACTGCTAAACCACCCATAATTGCTCCACAAGTTGGAGTAATTAAGTTAACTAGTCCATTAGCAGCTACTAGAATCATTACATTAGTCTCAACAGAGAATCCTAATTGAGCAGTAAGTGGTCCCATAATTGGAGTAGATAAAGTAGCAATACCAGAAGATGATGGAACCAATACAGATAATACTATATGTAATAAATAGTTGCATGGTGCGTATAAAATAGCAGGTACACCCTTCAATAATTCAGCAGCATTATAAATGATATAATTATCGAAGTGTGTTACTCCCATTAATACACTTACTCCACGAGCAACTGCAATAATTAAGATAACTCCAACCATATCATCAGCGCCATCTACGAAAGTATCAACTGTTTCTTTTTCACTAAATCCATTAATAATACATAATATTATTGTTACAATTAAGAACCATAAACTAGCCTCATTAAAATACCACGTACCAAGAGGAGTTCCTACTAAAAAGCCTGATATATTATCAAAGAAAGTAACACCAAAATCACCCCATGGAATAAATCCTAAAATCATGATTGCGAAAGTTAAACCAAATATCCATAAAGTAATTTTTTGTTTAGTAGTTAACTTAATGTCTTCTTCAATCTCTTCCTTACCATAACGTTTTTCCATATTCTTTTGTTCTTGTAGTGATAAGAATGTAGAACCTTTATCTGCTTTTACTTTCTTAGCATAATTCATTACATAAAGTACTGCAATGATATATGAAGTAATCCATAATGCTACACCAATAGCAATAATTACTCCTTGATTAACAACTATTCCCTCAGGCAATGCATCAATTGCTGCTCCTACCGCAAACGGATTAATTGTTGATCCAAGTACACCAACACCAGCACCAAGTAGTATTGTTGCAGAAGCTACTATTGTATCCATACCAGCCGCTACCATCGTAGCAGATAATAATGCATAGAAACCTACAGTTTCTTCTAACATACCATATGTACTTCCACCAATACTAAAGATAAACATAAGTATTGGAATCAATACTAATTCTTTTCCTTTTAACTTATTAACTAATACTTTAATACCAGTCTCTAAAGCACCAGTCTTAGTGACTACTGCTAAGTAAGCTCCTAGTATCATAATGAATACGCAAACATCCATTGCGTCCTGAAAACCAAGAATTGGACTCATTAATACATCTGATAATTTTGCTCCAACTACTCCACTACCATTAACAATTTCTTCACCAACAAATTGTGCTTGAGGTAATAAATGAGAAGCAATACCAAGAGCAAAAATCATAATAAGTATTATAGAGAATGCTGATAGCATCGTCTTCTTGTTTTTTTTCTTTGTCTCATTTGACATTTCTTATTTTTCCTCCTTATTATATATAATTCTTGTACCTGTTTTTCCATTTAAAGCATCAATTCCTTCACTCAAAGAAGCTATTATTGCTACCCCTTGTGAACTATTCTTAATAAATCCTACACAAGCTTGAATCTTTGGTAACATACTTCCCTTTGCAAATTCACCAGCCTCAATATATTTATTAGCCATATCAAGATCAATCAAATCTAATTTCTCCTCATCAGGAGTATTATATTTAATACATACCTTTGATACTGCTGTCAAGATAAGTAGCATATCAGCCTTAATACTAGTAGCAAGAGAAGCTGCCGCAAAGTCTTTATCAATAACAGCATCTACTCCTTTATAGCTGTCATTTTCTTTAACTACCGGAATTCCTCCACCACCACAAGTAATTACTACATTACCATCATGTATTAATTCTTCTACTACCTCTTGTTCTAAGATTCTGACAGGCTTTGGAGAAGGTACAACTCTCCTATAACCACGACCAGCATCTTCGACAAATATATAGCCCTTTTCCTTCTTGATTTCTTCTGCTTGTTCCTGACTATAAAACATTCCCACTGGTTTAGTTGGATTTTCAAAAGCCTTGTCTTGACTATCCACCTCTACCTGAGTAATGATTGTCGCACACTTTTTAGATATCCCCTCATGTCTAAGTTCTTCACCTATCGCTTGTTGCAAATGATATCCAATATATCCTTGACTCATCGCCCCACATTCAGCAAATGGCATAAGTGGAGTACCAGCCTTATTTTGATATGCATTATCAAAAGCTAAATTAATCATTCCCACTTGTGGACCATTACCATGTACGATGACTACTTCATGCCCATCCTTAACTATTCTAACTATTTGATGAGCCGTCTCCTTAACTAATTGTAATTGTTCTTCTGGTGTCTTACCTAAAGCATTACCACCTAAAGCAATAACTATTTTCAAAATATCTCCCTACTTTCCCCCAAGAGTTGCATATATAACTGCTTTTATCGTATGCATTCTATTTTCAGCTTCTTCAAATACCTTTGATTTCTCACTTTCAAATACTTCATTAGTAACTTCCATTTCATTGATTCCATATCTCTTTGCTATATCTTTACCAATAGTAGTATTCGTATCATGGAAAGATGGCAAACAATGTAAGAATATTGCTCTTGGATCAGCATTATTCATAACATTCATTGTAACTTGATATGGTTTAAGAAGATTAATTCTTTCTTCCCATTTATCAGGATCCTCACCCATAGATACCCATACATCAGTATATATTACATGAGCACCTTTAGTACCTTCCATAATATCTTCAGTCATTTTTATAACTGATCCACTCTTCTTAGCAATCTCTAAACAAGTATTTCTAAGCTCTTCACTTGGCCATAAATCCTTAGGAGCACAGCAAGTAAAATTAATTCCTAACTTAGAGCATACTACCATAAGTGAATTACCTACATTATTTCTAGCATCTCCACAAAATACTAAAGTTTTACCTTTCATGTTTCCAAATACTTCTTCTGCAGTCATAATATCAGCAAGCATTTGTGTAGGATGAAATTCAGTAGTAAGACCATTCCATACAGGAACTGTAGAGTATTTAGCTAAATCCTCAACTATAGCTTGATCAAATCCACGATATTCAATACCATCATACATTCTACAAAGCACTCTAGCCGTATCAGCGATACTCTCTTTCTTACCCATTTGACTTCCTGTAGGACCTAAATAAGTAACTCCCATACCCAAGTCATATCCAGCTACTTCAAAAGAGCATCTTGTTCTAGTACTATCTTTCTCAAATAATATAGCTATATTTTTTCCTTCAAAATATTTATGTTTCTTTCCCTTATGTTTCATTACCTTAAATTTCTTAGCTAAATCAAGTAAATATCTAATTTCTTCTTCACTATAGTCAAGTAATTTAAGAAAATCTCTTCCTTTCAAGTTCATTAATTATCACTCCTTATAAGTGGCATACTCATACATCTAGGACCACCTCTACCACGAGAAAGTTCAGAACCATGCATTTCTAATACCTTGATTCCATATCTTCTAAGTACTGCATTAGTAATATTATTTCTATCATATACTACTACTACTCCAGGAGCTATACATAATGTATTAGATCCATCATTCCATTGTTCTCTTTCAGATATAATCTTATCTCCACCACCGCATGGGATAAGTGTAATATCTTTCTTCAAATATTTCTCAAGGACATTCTCTAAACTATCATTAATCTCTTTAACTTTAATACCTTCCATTACATCTTCTTTTATTTCAAATACTTGTAATGTATCCATAATACCAGGATGATATGTAAATTTATCATAATCTATTTGAGTAAATACTGTATCTAAGTGCATAAATGCTCTAGAGTTAGGTATATTAAATGCAAGTATAGTATCTACTTCACAATCAGGATCTTTAAACATATTTAATGCTATTTGTTCAATAGATTCAGGTAATGTTCTTTGACTAACTCCAATAGCTAAAATATGTTCATTAAGTACTAATATATCTCCACCTTCAATATGATATGGATTATATCTATCATAATACTTAATAGTATCTTTATAATCTTTATGATAATTAAAGATATATTCAGCATAAATAGTCTCTCTATTTCTAGTTACAGAATACATTTTATTTAAACTAATACCATTTCCAATAGAAGCAAATGGATCTCTTGTAAATACTAAGTTAGGCATTGGATCAGCTAAGAATTTAGATTCCTCAGTTACTTTATCTACTAAAGAATGTTCTGTATCTCTTTCCATTGCTGCTAATTCATTAACGTTAATACCTTCCATAGTTTTAAGTACTAATTCTTTATTATCACTAAATCCCATCAAGAATGTAATAACAGCTTCTTTATATTTAGGTGTCTTTATTCCTGCTTCATAAACAAACTGTCTAATAAACTTCTCTCTTAGTTCAGGATTTTGATCAAGTACTTCAGCCATTAAATCTTCTAAGTATACTACTTCTACTCCATTCATTCTAAGTATTCTAGCAAATTCATCATGTTCTTCTCTAGCTACTTTCAAATAAGGAATATCATCAAATAGTAACCTTCCTAATGAATCTGGTGTTAAGTTTAATAACTCATTTCCAGGTCGATGCAATAATACTCTTTTTAGTGGCATTATTTCACTTTTTACATTTATCATTTTATCTCTCCTCTTCTTTCTACTTAATATTTGATAAAAATAATTTAACGTCTTTCTCATCAGACTTCATCATATCTTCATAAGTTCCTGTTAAAATTATTTTACCTTCATCCATAAATACAATCTTCGTAGCAACTTTCTTAACAAAACTAACCTCATGTGTTACTACTATCATTGTCATTCCTTCATTAGCAAGCTCAATCATCAAGTCTTGTACTTCTTTTACCATCTCCGGATCAAGTGCTGAAGTAGGTTCATCAAATAGTATCATCTCAGGTTTCATCATCAAAGTCCTAACAATTGCTACTCTCTGTTTTTGCCCACCCGATAAACTACTAGGATATACCTGTGTCTTATCCGCTAAGTTAATCCTTTCAAGATATTCCATAGCTTTTTTCCTAGCGTCCTTTTCACTATATATTCCTAACTTTACCGGAGCTAATATAATATTATCCATAACTGTTAAATTATTAAATAAATTAAAATTTTGAAATACCATCCCGATCTTTTGTCTATATAAACCTATATTATTATCATCTATCTCCTGATCATTAAAATATATCTTTCCACTATCAGGTTTAGCTAAATAATTAATACACCTAAGAAAAGTACTCTTTCCCGATCCAGATGGTCCTATAATAACAACTTTATCTCCCTTATTAACTTCTAAACTAATATTCTTAAGTACTTTAAGTTTACCAAAACTCTTATTAATATTCTCTACTCTAAGCATTATTAACCTTCCTCTCAAATACCCCTAATAATTTAGATAACATACTAGTAATAAATAAATATATTAAAGCTGTTATTATTAAAGGAAAGAAATAATTATATGTATTTGATGCTATAATATCTGAAGCTTTAGTAAGTTCCATAATACCTATATATCCCGCTACTGAAGTCTCTTTAACAAGTGTAATAAACTCATTACCCAAAGCTGGTAATATATTCTTAATAGCTTGTGGTAATATAACATACTTCATCGTTTGATTATAGCTAAGTCCTAAACTAACTCCTGCTTCCATTTGCCCAATATCCACTGAATTAATTCCTGCTCTCATAATCTCTGATACATAAGCACCTGAATTAATTCCAAAAGATAAAATTCCTACTAATACCAAGTCTACCGTAACACTCTTAAATATTACATAATAAATTATCATTAACTGTACTAGTGCCGGTGTTCCTCTAATAATAGTTACATATAAATTAGCTATAAAATTACCAATCTTCCCTTTACCAGTCTTTTCATATCTATCACGAATAAGTGCTATCAATAATCCAATAATTATTCCTAATATCACAGCCCCTATTGCAATAAGTATCGTATTCTTAAGACCTTCAAATATATATAAATATCTCTTATCATATATTACACTCTTATAAAAATCATTATATATCTCCGTCATATATCCCCCTACTACTTAGAATGATTAATAATATATTCTTCTATCTTTCCTTCATTTTGTAGTCTCTCTAATACTGTATTAATACTATTAAGAAGTTCCGTATTACCCTTCTTAACAGCTATTCCATAACTATCACTAAATAAATATCCTGGTAATAACTTTAACCCATTATTAACTTTAACTATCTCTTGTGCCGGTAAATTATCCATAATTATTAAATCTACTTTACCAGCCTTAAGATCTTCTACCATTGTCAAATATTTCTTTTGTCTAACTATCTCAGAATTTTTATAATTCTTTCCTGCATAACTATCAGCTACATTACCAAGTTGCACAGCTATCTTCTTACCATCTATCTTATCCATCGTAATATTACTGTCTTCTCTTACCATAACAACTTGATTAGAAGTAACATACTGTATCGAAAAATCTACTTCTTCTAGTCTCTCTGGAGTAATACTCATTCCTGCTGCAGCAAAATCAGCCTTTCCACTATTAAGTTCATTAATAATTGAATCAAATGCTACATCCTTAACCACTAATTCTTTTCCCATATAATTAGCTATTTCCTTAGCAATATCTATATCTACTCCGACAATTTCACCACCCTGATAATATTCATAAGGAGCAAATCCTGCTTCCGTTACTAACACTAACTGATTCTCATTCTTAGAGCATCCTGTTAAAAGTACTAATCCCATTAACATTCCTATCAAACATTTCTTCATATACTTACCTCCTACATATTCCTAGTACTCTCTACTATAATCAATTATATCAAATAATATTTTCTTTGTCTATAATTGTCTTCTCTTTTTTGCATAAAAAAGAAAGCATATTTCTATACTTTCTCCTCTATATAATCATTAATCATCTTACTAGACATAGCTAATTCATTATTAAATTCTTCCATTCTACTCAAATATTCCTGATAAATCTGTTTATTATTTAATTCATCTGCCTTTATCTTTATTTCTTCATCTACTTCTAAATAATGCTTATCTCCTATATTCTCTAAATAAGTAGCCTTCTTCTCTAACCCCTTTATCTCTTCAATAAGATTCTTTATTTCTTCATCTTTATCAAGTATCTTCTCTATCTTTTTATATTCTTTATATAAACTAGAATTCTCTATTGAATTAAACAATTCTTCTAATTTACTTTCTATCATTTACTACTTCTCCATCCAAACTCCATGTCTTAACACCAGTTATATGTACTGGTACTATCTTTCCTAAGCATTCACTACCACATTCTACATTAACTAACTTCATATTATCAGTATATCCCATATATTTATCTTTCTTATCAGATTCTCCAATTATCAAAACATCCACTGTCTTATCCTTCATCTTCTCATTACTTAAAAGAGCATACTTATTAATAAGTTCATTAAGTCTAGCTAATCTTTCCTTCTTCTCTTCCATTGGTGTATTATCTTCCATCTTTGCTGCTGGTGTTCCTTCTCTTGGAGAAAAGATAAATGTATATGCCAAATCATATTTAACCGTATTAACTACTTCTAATGTTTCAAGAAAATCTTCTTCTGTCTCTCCTGGAAACCCTACTATAATATCTGTCGTAATACTAACTCCTGGTACTTTTTCTCTTATCTTATTAACTAATTCCAAGTATTCCTTCTTAGTATATTTTCTTCCCATTAACTTAAGTATTCTATCAGATCCAGATTGTATTGGTAAATGTACATAAGGCATAATATTCTCACACTTCCCAATCACTTCAATCATCTTATCAGTAAAATCCCAAGGATGACTAGTCATAAATCTAACTCTAGGTATTCCCGTTTGACTAACCTCTCCAAGTAAAGTAGCAAAATCATAGTCTTCATCTAAATCTTTTCCATAAGCATTAACATTTTGTCCAAGTAATGTTACCTCTTGATATCCATTATTATATAATTCTTTAACTTCCATAATAATATCTTCAGGTCTTCTACTTCTTTGTTTGCCGCGAGTATAAGGCACTATACAATAAGTACAAAACTTATCACAACCATACTGTATATTAACCCATGCTGTATACTTACTATCTCTCTTAACTGGAATATTCTCATATACATTTCCCTCAATACTATATACTTCTCTAACTTTATCATGTTCTTGATAATATTCTCTCAAATATTCAGGTATCTTATGATAATTATGTGTTCCACATATAATATCCAACCATTTATAGTCATTTATTTTCTTAACTAATCCCTCTTCTTGTGCCATACATCCACAAAATATTACTACTACTTCATCTTCCTTCTCTTCCTTAAGATGCTTAATTCTTCCTAGCATTCCCTCAGCTTTATTATGAGCATTCTCTCTAATAGCACAAGTATTAACTATAATAACATTAGCGTCATCCATCTCTTCAGTCTTCGTATAACCAAGATCATCCATAATACCAGCTATATATTCACTATCATGTACATTCATCTGGCATCCATAAGTTAATATCATATATTTCTTATCTTTTCCAATACTCTCTATCTCACAAGTATTATAATCATCATATAGTACTTCTACTTTACTCTTTCCTCTTACTTTAGCATTTAACATATTAGGTAAATTCATACTTCTCACTTCCATTTGATATTATACTAAATCCCCTAAAAAAAGTCTACCTCTCAAAAGAAAAAACTTGAACTATTCGTCCAAATCTTCTTATATATAATATTTCTATTAATCTACCTTAAAATCAGTTAACTTTAACTTGTCATTAACTACCTTAAAAGTATAATTATAAGTTTTTAAATTACCCTTTATCTTATCATAATTATCATTAATATAATTATTAATATCTTTATTTAATAAATCAGTATCATAAGTAGACTTCTCTTCTGAAAAATAATCTTCTATATTAAAAGTATAAAAATCATTCTTACTACCAAGCCCATCCTGATAAGTATAATATAACTTGGCGTCCATTGGACTATCTCCATAAAAAGTAAATACATACTGCATACTTATATTATATATATTATCTACTGCCTTATAATCTACTGCTTTAGAATATACTGGAAGAACATTAAAAGTCCCATGAGCAGCCATTGGCTCAAAAGTATAATTCCCATTATTTAAATGAAAATACACTTCATTAAATCCTGGAGCTAAATAAATATCTGTATAATTAACCTCTATCTCACTATAAATAGATTCTTCATAATACTTCTTTATATCATCTAATGTAAATCCCGTTCCATAAATATCCTTTTCTTGATTATCCTTCTTATAAAGCATAAAAGCTACATATGTCTTCTCCTTATCATTAAACTCTAATAAAGAACTATCTCCATACAAAATAGAACCCTCTTCTTCTAATACTTTCTCTATATCCTTTTGACTATATTTATTCACTACTGGTGTAGTTTTATCATTATCATTGTCCTTATCATTACTCATTACCTTATCATATATAATATATCCTGATAATCCCAATACAAGAATAACCAATATAACTATAATAATATTTTTCCCTCTCATTATTCTCACTCTCCTTATATCTTAATAATATCATAAAATAATCTCTCTATCAAGAAAAAAATCAGTAACATTTACATTACTGATTCTTTTTAATCCTTCTTTATCTCAGTAGCTCTAAGTACTGATAAGAAAGCCTCTTTAGGAATATCTACTCTTCCTATAGTCTTCATCTTTTTCTTACCTTCCTTTTGCTTCTCCAATAGTTTTCTCTTTCTAGTAATATCTCCACCATAACACTTAGCAAGCACATCCTTTCTCATTGCCTTGATATCGGATCTTGCTATTACTTTACTTCCAATAACTGCCTGTACAGGTACTTCAAATAATTGTCTAGGAATAATTTCTTTAAGATTATCTACAATTACTCTTCCTCTCTTATAAGCAAAATCCTTGTGTACTATTACTGATAAAGCATCTACTACCTCTCCATTTAACATAATATCCATCTTAACTAGATCACTTTCCTTGTATCCAATTAATTCATAATCAAATGAAGCATATCCCTTAGTATAACTCTTAAGTCTATCAAAAAAGTCATATACTATCTCTGATAAAGGTATCTCATAATGAATATTAACTCTAGTAGTATCTATATAATCAGTTCCTATATAAGTACCTCTCTTATCCTGACATAGTTCCATAATAGATCCAATATATTCATTAGGTACATATATATTCGTACTAATATAAGGTTCTTTAATTGTACTAATTCTAACCTTTTCAGGAAATTCAGCCGGATTATCTACATAAATGATTGATCCGTCTGTTAAAGTTATTTCATATATTACTGAAGGAGCTGTAGCTATAATATCTATATTAAATTCTCTTTCAATTCTCTCTGTAATAATATCTAAATGTAATAATCCCAAAAATCCAGTTCTAAACCCAAATCCTAAAGTACCTGAAGTTTCTGGTTCAAAAATAAGCGATGCATCATTAAGTTTAAGTTTCTCTAAAGCTTCTCTCAAATTAGGATATTTCTTACTATCAATTGGATATATTCCACAAAATACCATTGGTTTTAATACTTTATATCCCGGTAATCCTTCTTCTAATCCATCTTTCTCTAAAGTAATCGTATCACCTACTCGTACATTATCAATAGATTTAATTGAAGCTCCTAAGTATCCTACTTCTCCCATTCCTAACTCTTTAACCCTAGTTTCTTTAGGAGTATGATATCCAAGCTCTACTACCTGATAACTTGCTCCCGTAGTAACCATCTTAATCTCATCACCTTCATGTACACTTCCACTAACTACTCTAATTAATGATACTACTCCTCTATATGAATCAAAATAACTATCAAATATCAAGCATCTAAGTTTCCCATCATCATATATCTTCTTAGGACTAGGAATTCTCTCTACTATTGCATCCACAAGTTTCGGTATACCCACTCCCGTCTTTGCAGAAGTCAAAATAATTTCCTCTCTTTTAAATCCAAAAGTCTTATTTAATTCTTCTATTCTCTTTTCTATATCAGCACTAGGTAAATCTATCTTATTAATAACTGGTATTATCTCTAAATTATTCTCAAGTGCTAAATACACATTAGATAAAGTTTGAGCTTCTATTCCTTGAGCAGCATCTACTATTAAAATAGCTCCCTCACAAGCTGCCATACTTCTAGATACTTCGTAAGTAAAATCAACATGTCCTGGAGTATCTATCAAATTAAGTATATAATCTTTATAATTAAGTCTAACAGCATTAAGCTTAATCGTTATACCTCTTTCTCTCTCCAAATCCATTGAATCAAGTATCTGATCCTTCATTTCTCTCTTATCAATAGCCCCAGTATATTCAAGTATCCTATCAGCTAAAGTACTCTTTCCATGATCTATATGTGCAATAATACAAAAATTTCTAATTTTATTTATATCCATAATATCAGTCCTCAGGTAAAATTATATCAAATAAAATAAAAACTCACAAGATTTTCTTTAAACTTCTTCTCTTTATACACTAAAAGAAGAAACACTATTAAGCATTTCTTCTTATCATTACTGAATATTGAAATAATATTCTAACTTACCAACATTATTTATATCTTTAATAAATATATATTGTTTACCATTCTTTATAATAGAAAATATCCCATTAAATTTCTTTATATTTCCTTCTTCTATATCAACTATATCATCATTTATTGTATATCCAACTTCTTCACAAGTATCTTCTAAAGAATAACATATATTCATTGTTTTATCATTAATTGTTATTTTTAATCCTTTAGTATCATATTCTATATATTCATTACTATTCTTATCTTGATACTCTCTCATCTTCTCTATATTTAATTCTATACCTTTATTTATTACTTTATCATTATTAATATTATTATCAATAACTATATAACTAATATAACCAAGTACTAAAATTAATATAATTAATAATATCCATAATATCTTCTTTTTCATTAGAATGTACACTCCGATAATTTTATTTGTCCATTTTCTACAACTCTCTTATAACAACATGCCCCTGCTGAATTATATGTTCCTCCACTAGCTATACAACTATTGCTTGTTCCTCCTCCACTAGAGCCTCCACTCTCTGTACAAGCCTCATCAGAGTATTTCTTTAAATATGTTGATATTAAATAACAATTATATGTCTTAGAATGATACCATATAGTAGAGTTACCCTTTCCATTAACGTCTGTTCCATATATCCAACCATCTATATTAAAGTAAGTTTTACTATTCCATAGTTTTTGTTTATTACTTGCATTATTATTACTCATATCAGGTATATATCTACAATATGAATTATATCCATTAAGATACCAGCAACTTAACTCTTCCACTACATTCACTTGTTGTGAGAAGTAAGCCACATTACCAGCTTTATCACTTGCTTTTAAACAAGCATAATATGTTCCTGTATCAGAAACAGTCACTTCATAAGTACTAGAACTACTACTTGTAAATCCACTTACTGTACTATCACATGTAGAATTAGTATCTACTTTCCATTCATATGTACCATTTAATCCAGATAATGCATCACTTACACTAGCTGTAACTGTTATCGTTTTACTATTCTCGCTTAAACTAATTGATCCCGTAGGTTTTGTCTTATCTATCCTTATATAAGTACTGCTTACCTCAGAACAATTACCAACCTTATCACATGCTCTAACATATACTAATTGATTTCTCTCAGCACTAAACGGTGAAGTAGTAAAACTAATCTTATCAGATTCACTATAAACTACCCAATCATTATTATGATTACTTCCTGTACTATTAGCACTTCCATTATAAGTATATTGCCAATTAGCCATTCCTGATCCATTCTCTTGAGTATTAAGAGTTAATCCAAAACTACTATTTATCCAATTCTCTTTACTTGGATTATCTATAACCGGCTTACTAGGTGGTGTATTATCAAACTTAATATCCGGATTAAAAACAACAGCCTCATTTCCATTACCAAGTTTATCTAATATCTTTCCCCCACTAATACTAATAATAACCTCTCCATCTAACTTATCATTATTAATAATTAACTTATAATTACCATTTCCTGTATCAGTAAGCTTTAAATCAGTTACTTTATTACCCCCTACTGTAACCTCTATATCTTCCTTACTAAAACTATTACCATCTACTCCGACCCTTTCATCAGTTACTTTAAGAATAATATCTATACTTCCCTTTACATATCCTTTTTTATAATCTCCCAAAGTAATAATAGGCCCATCATTATCTATCATATCTATAATGATACTATCTTCATATGCCTTTTCTTTTAAATAATTTATCATTCCTGTTAAAGTACCATTATCACTTACTCTAACTACTTTCTCATTACCATTATCCTTTAATAATTCTATCTTATCATTACTATATCCATAACCATATTCATAATCATTAACATTATTAGCATTCTTTAATTTATAAATAATAGTTATATCTTTAGTCTTACCCCAACTATTAAAGTCTCCCAAGAAAGCTATATCCATCAAAGCCTTAACAGCCCCGTCACAAGTTTCTTTATATTCATTATCAGAGCTTTGTATATATACATTCTTCATAACTGTCTTAGTATTAATATTTCTCTCTATATATACATAATCATTTTCCTTAGGACTAATCCCTTCAGCTACCTTAGATTCAAGTAGCTTTGTATCAAAATATCCTGTATCTATCAAATTCTTTAAAGTAACACACTGATACTCTATACCAGCTTTATTATCTGATAAATAAAATAATCTATCTCCATTCTCTACCAAATAATTACTAGCATACTTCTCAATATTATTCTTAGTAGTTTGATAAGTCTTCTCTTTCCCATTCTTAATTAATCTAATACCTGTAAATACTGTTATCGATATCACTAATCCCAGTATAGCTATCGTAGCTAATAACTCCACTAAAGTAAATCCTCGATTATTCTTTTTCATATCATCACCATATCTTTATAATCATTCTATATTATTATTTTATCATTAATTATTTTTCTTTTCAAGTATTCTTTATTCATTAACATAATTATCATAAAAGAAGAAACACCTATCAAGTATTTCTCTCATTATTATTTCTTACCTATCAAGAATAACTCTAACATATCTATATTACTCTTACCAGTCTTATAATCTCTATCAATTATAGCTAATCTATCAATCATTCTAGCTAACTCATCCTCTTTATAATTATATAATCTCTCCAGCATCTTCTTAACATAAAATTCTTTCTTTCCAATAACTTTAGCTATATCACTATTACTACTTCCTTGATTATATAACATCTTAATAATTAAAGCTTGTCTAAATACATTATCTAAAGATACTAATAAATAATCATATCCAATATTCTCTATCTTAAATTCACTATACATTTTCATAACAGTATCATAATCTTTATCAAGTACTGCATTAGTAAATTCATATATAATATTATCTATATTATCACTAATAAGTAAATCTATTACTTCTCTATTTATCTCTTTATCATCATCTAAATATAAGAATATTTTATCTAGTTCTATCTTAATATTAACTATATTATTTCCTAATTTACTAAGTAAATATTCTAAATTATATCTATCTATTCTATATCCTTTATCTAATATATAACTATCTATATATTTTAATATATCCTTATCACTATCATTATTCTTATCTGTCTCAATAACTTTAAAACTATCTTTAAATATTTTATATTCCTTACTTCTAGCATCTATCTTTTTAGCTATTAATACTATATATACTTCTTTATTAATATTGTCTATATATCTCTTCAAATAATCTAGATCATTATCATTCATCTTCTTAGTATCAAATTCTCTTCCAATAATTATCTTTTTACTAGAAAACAAACTAATCATCGAAGCTTCATCAAGAATATCACTAATACTACTAACAGTCATATCATATTCTATCTTTTCTTCTTCATTAAATAAAGTATTCTCTAATATACTAGTCAAATAAAAATTAACTAATTCATTATCTTCACCTATTATTAAATATAAATTATTCTTCATAATATCCTTCTATACAACTATACCCTTCCTTACTAAGATAATCCTTCATATCATCATATTCTTCTATAATACTATTATCTTTATAACTAATTAATAATGTTAACTCTTGATCATTATATTTAAATGTTCCATCTATATTAAAATATTCATTCTCTTTCCCATTATTTTTAAATTCTAAATATTCTTCTTCCGTCTCAAATACATACTTATCAATAACAAATATCTTATCAACTTTAACATTCCTATCAAATAATACTTCTTCTGTTCTTAAAAACTTCATCCCTATCTCTACATTATATCCATCAGTAGTACATTCTAACTTCTTATTCTTAATCACAAAATCTTCTGGTCTTAAATATAAATAAGTAATGCCTACTCCTAAAAGAATTAATATAATTAATAGAAAATATAAAAATATTGGCTTCCTCCTAACTTCTTCATTATCACTAACTATCTCTTTCTTAATAGACATATCTTCAAGTTCTTGTAACTTATCATATTCTATACTATTACTAGAAACAATCTCTACTTTTTCCATCTTATCTATATCTATAATTTGATATTCTTCATTATCTATCTTTCCACTTTCATACTGCATCCTAAACTTATCTATATACTGTATTTCTTTATCTCTAACTCCAAATATCACTAAAGATTTATCTTTCTCATGAACAGATCCATAATATAGCCTCTTCTCATTATATTCTCCCAAATAACTAAATATTATATATTTATTCATATATTTAAGATGATTAAAACATACAAATACTACTACTTTCTTATCAGTAGCATTTCCATATAAATCATTACTAGCTATTTTTAATATCTTTCCATGCATCACTATCACCCTATCTATTCATTTCAATTATACTATAATATTCATAATTTTACAAACAATAATCCCGTTTCACATTTTTCTAACGACTATTCACTTTTATTCAAATATTCATGAAAATCTTTCGCTACATTCTCTGGCATTAATAAACTAAGTTCTTCTACTGTAGCATTCTTCATTTTATCTACTGTATGATATTTCTTAAGTATCTTTTTCTTTCTAACTTCTCCAATACCAGGAATATTATCAAGTATTGATGCTAAAGCTCCCTTACTTCTAATATCCTTGTGATAACTTATCGTATATCTATGTACCTCATCCTGCATCCTAGTAAGAAGTAAAAACAAATAACTATCTTTCTTTATCTCCATCTCTCTAACTGGATATCCTCCAAGTAACATATTAGTACTATGCTTATCATCTTTCTTAAGTCCTGCTACCGGTATCCCCATACCAAGCTCATCAATTACTTCCCTAGCTACATTTATCTGACCCAATCCACCATCTACTAAAATCAAATCAGGTCTCTCTAACCCATCTTTAAGCACCCTAAAATATCTTCGATATATTACCTCTCTCATCGTACCATAGTCATCATTCTTATCATTAGTAATCTTAAACTTTCTATATAAATGTGGAGCCTTCTTTCCATCAATAAACACTACCATTCCTGATACATTAAAACTACCAAAAATATTAGAGTTATCAAACATTTCTATATGACTACACTTATCTATCCCTAACATATTAGCTAATTCTTCTAAACTATTATTTATCTCTACTTCATCTTTTCTAATCATAGATATCTGTTCATTATAATAATTCTTTGCATTTTCCATAGCTAGATCAAGAATCTTTTTCTTCATTCCCTTAATAGGTTTAACTACATTAAGTCCAAATCCCTCTCGTAGTATCTCTTCTTGAATAATATCCGGTACCATTACTTCCTTTACTTTAGTCATATGCTTATCATAAAAATTACTTACATATCCATTAACTTCTTCTTCCAAACTATCTATCATCGGGAATATATTACTCTTCTTATCAATTAACTTACCACCACGTATAAATAATATATTAACTACCAAATAATTATCTTCTTCATAGTATCCTACTACATCACGATCATAATGATCATCAAGTTCAACTTTCTGTTTCTCTAAAGTAATCTTTATATAATCCAACAGTTCCTTATACTCTATAGCTTTCTCAAATTGTAACTTACTAGAACTATCATACATTTTCTCTTCAATCTTCTTAATAATCCCATCACTATTTCCATTAAAGAAACTAATTATCTCATCCTTCATCTCTTTAATCTTCTCTTCATCTACTTCATGAGTACAATATCCTAAACATTCCCCTATATGATAATATAAACATTCTTTCTTTCCCATATTCTTACATTTCCTTAAAGGATACAATCTATTAAGCATCTCTACTACTTTCTTAGCAGCCGTAATATTCGGATATGGTCCAAATAACTTCCTATTACCTCCTCTTCTCATATTAGGGTTTCTTACTATTAATAGTCTAGGTACCTTATCATTAGTAAGTTCTATATAAGGATATGACTTATCATCTTTATATAAAATATTATATTTAGGAGTATATTTCTTTATCAAATTAAGTTCAAGTAACAATGATTCTACTTCACTATTAGTAAGAATATATTCAAAAGTATCTATATCCCTTACTAGCATCATTGTCTTCCCTGTATGACTCTGTTTAAAATAAGAACTAAGTCTATTCTTTAAATTCTTACTCTTACCTACATATATCACACAACCATTATTATCCTTCATTAAATAACACCCTGGCTTATGCGGTGTTGTAGATAAAAGTTCATCTATCTTATTCATCATATCCCTCCCATCTCTATAATTATATAATATTTAAAATTATTTTTCAAACATTCTCTTGGTTGTTTCCCTCTATTCATGATATAATTTATCAAAGAGGTGATATCCATGTATACTATAAGTAATAATTCTATCAAAGAAATATCTATCAAAAACTCTAAATTCATTACCATCCTCTATAAAGTATACTCCCTAGAAGATATAAAAAATCTCCTCACAAATGTAAAAGAATTATATCCAAATGCTACTCACTACTGTTATGCTTATATCCTAAATGATCATAAAAAATCTTCTGATGATGGTGAACCATCTGGTACTGCCGGTACCCCTATCATGAATATTTTAGAATCTAATAACTTAAATTATATTCTTGCTATCGTAGTAAGATATTTTGGAGGTATCAAACTAGGAGCATCCGGTCTAATTAGAGCATATTCCCGTAGTGTCAAAGACTCTCTCAAAGAAAACCCTCTAAAAGAATTAATTCCCGGTATCAATATCGCTATCACTTTCTCTTTCCCTAATCAAAGAAAAATAGACTATCTCTTAAAAGACTATAAAATAAATAATAAAGAATATCTAGATAATATTACTTATAACACATGTATCCCTATAAATATTCTAGATACTATAACCCCATATCTTATCACTTATAAAATAATAAATAATACATATATAGAAAAATAATACCATCTCGGTATTATTTTTTTAACTCTTCTAAAACATAATCATAAAGTTCATCATTAATGTCATCAATACTTCTCACTATATCACCAGAAGTACATTCTATCTTATAAAAATCATACTTCTTAGCTAACTCTAAATAAGCTCTCTCAGCATGTAATAAATGATCTTTAGAACTCTCTAACTGATCAAGTTTCTCATTCTTTATTCTACTTTCCTTAAGTTTAACTGAAGCTTCATATGGCATATGCAAAAATACTTTAATATCAGCCTTTGGTAATTCAAGTAATTCAAATTCTAACTTCTCAATCCAAGAAAACATCTCTTCTCTCTCTTTTTCCGTAGTAAGTTTTCCTCCCTGATGAGCCATATTAGAGTACACATATCTATCAAGTACTACATTAAATCCATTCTTCAAATCCTCTTCAATTACCCAAATATTATACTTTCTATCAGCTGCATAGTACAAAGAAGATACCTTTGGATCTACATTACTAGCCCCTTCATTAAACCACCCATCACATATATAATCTTTTCCTAAATAAGGTCCTCCAATAATCTTACCTGTAGTACTATTATAATTAGGAAAACTATATTTCTTTACTTTTATTCCATTATTTCTAAGTTTCTCGATCAGTAAATTAGTCTGTGTTTCTTTTCCTGAACAATCGGTTCCTTCTACTACAATCAACTTTCCCTGTTCCATCTTTAATCACCTAACCTAATAATAATATACCATATTCTTTATAATTCAAACAATCTTTTTATATAACTTTACATAAAAATATGTCAAATTTCATTTTTTAAAATTTTTACTCTCAGTAAACATTCTAACTACCAGTTAATTTTATTAACCACCTGTATC
>OKXB01000200.1_pt1 | contig 75417 bp, 55 predicted proteins | sample 1601731 | NCBI WGS metagenome assembly OKXB01 (sample SAMN04414077, study PRJEB24778) | human gut metagenome | material: faecal | host: Homo sapiens
TAACGATTCGCAGGCTCATTTGAAGTTTTGCTTCGCAAAAGGAGCCTGCTCACTCCTGACTCATGTTCTTACGCAGCCTGACAGCAAGTGTCTGGCTGCTGTGTGAACTGTAACGTCCCGATTGCTACTGATTCAATAAAAATGGGATCTACGAAGCCCGCTTCCTAAATCCCTTTAATCCCTTGTAAAACTAATCCTTTAGTTCCTGTATTCCGTCTGTGTTCCATTATGCTGAAGCATTAATGCATATTCTCACGCTTTAATTTCTCAACTTCATCAAAAACCATATCATTCAGCACCTTGATATAGGTTCCCTTCATTCCGGAAGATCTGGATTCAATGACACCTGCACTTTCAAACTTGCGAAGTGCATTTACAATGACAGAACGTGTAATTCCGACACGGTCTGCAATTTTGCTGGCAACAAGGATTCCTTCCATGCCGTCGAGCTCTTCAAAAATATGAACTACCGCTTCCATCTCGGAATAGGAAAGTGTATTGATTGCTGATTTAATCACGGCAAGCTTTCTGGACTCTTCTGCACTCTCTTCGTTTACAGCACGCAGCATTTCAAGTCCGACTACCGTAGTTCCATATTCACAAAGGATAATATCGTCTATATCATACTGCTGATCACACTTGTAAATAAACAGGGTGCCAAGACGTTCGCCTGCAATCTCGATAGGGGTAATGATGGCCTGAAACTTACGGACATTTTCATCCTCAAAGCCCAGTGTTTCAAGGTTCACATTCTCCTTCGTGGAAAGAACTGCCAGAAGACGTTCATTCAGCATACCATCTATAAAGCCGCCTACCTGATCAACAATCAGTTCTGTGATAGATTCTACACCCTCACAGTCACCAACGCCCAATACCTTGCCCTTCTTGCTGATCACCAGTACATTGGAATCAAGAATCTCACACAACACGGAGCAGATATCGTTGAATACAACCTTGCTCGAATTGTTGTTATGAAGAAGCTTTCCGATCTTTCTTGTCTTATCTAATAACTGTACACTACTCATAATTCACGCCTTCCCCGTAACCAGATACAGGCATCACTATTTAACACCTGTTGAACACAGTATAACACAATTGATCTTTATTTACAATGATAATGCGTGAATTTTTGAATAATTTTATACTACTGCTAAAATTTTCAGAAATTATATTCAATAAGGAGTTAATCTTCCTTTTTTTCAATCTTTGTTACATACCCGCAATTTTCATTCATGCAGGCCAGCTTATTTCCCTTATAAAGCATTAAGGAGCCACACTTCGGGCACTTGTCCCCGGATGGCCGCTGCCATACCATAAAATCACACTCAGGTGCGCCAAGACAGCCATAGTACTTTCTGCCCTTACGGGTCATCTTCTGTACCAGATCCTTACCACACTTCGGACAGGCCACGCCGATCTTCTCATAGTATGGCATGGTATTACGGCACTCCGGAAAGCCCGGGCAGGCAAGGAATTTACCATGCGGACCGTATTTAATCACCATCTGTCTGCCACAGAGCCCACAGACCTGATCGGATACCTCATCCTTAATCTCAACCTCGGCAAGCTCCTTTTCAGCAATCTTCACCGCTTCATCCAGATCCGGATAAAAGTTCGAAATAATGGTCTTCCAGTTCGCCTTTCCTTCTTCCACGCTGTCTAAGAGGATTTCCATATTCGCGGTAAAGTTCACGTCCACAATACTCGGGAACGCTTCCTTCATGATGTTGTTTACCACTTCACCAAGCTCGGTTACATAAAGGTTCTTATTTTCCTTCACAACATATCTTCTGGCAAGAATCGTTGTAATGGTCGGTGCATAGGTACTCGGACGTCCGATTCCAAGCTCCTCAAGGGCACGGACCAGGGATGCCTCGGTATAGTGCGGGGCAGGCTGTGTGAAATGCTGCTTCTCCTCAAATTCAAGGAGCTTCAGCTTCGAACGTTCATCAAGTCCCTTTGTTAAGGTATTGGTCTCTTCCTTATCATCCTCCTGGATGTAAACACTCATAAAGCCGTCAAAGACAAGCTTTGATGCCGCTACGGTAAAGCGGTGCTTTCCGGCATCAATCTTTACCGATGTGGTCTCATAAACAGCAGACGTCATCTGGCTTGCAAGAAAACGATTATAAATCAGCTGATATAAGCGCAGCTGGTCTCTGGATAAGGATTCCTTTAATACTACCGGACTGAAGGTAAGGGAAGTCGGACGGATGGCTTCGTGTGCATCCTGAATCTTCTTATTATCCTTACGATCCTCTCTTGTTCCGCCGGCAGCATAGCGGTCTCCGTAATGTTCTTTGATAAAGTCTTCTGCCACAGCCTGTGCTTCCTCGGAAATTCTCGTCGAATCGGTACGCAGATAGGTGATGACACCTACCGTTCCGGAGCCTTTGTTTTCCTCGCCTTCATAAAGCTGCTGTGCAAGACGCATGGTCTTCTGTGTCGAGAAGTTCAGTACCTTGCTGGCTTCCTGCTGTAAGGTTGAGGTAGTAAACGGAAGCGGAGACTTCTTGGTTCGCTCTCCCTTTCTGATTTCGGCAACCTCATAGGAGGCTTCCCTGCACTCCTTCATGATCTCCTCAATCTGTTCCTTACTCTTAATATTCACCTTGCCCTCTTTCGTTCCATAATACTTGGCAACGAGAGGCTTCTTCTCGGAGTCTACCTGTAAGGACGCATCCAGCGTCCAGTATTCCTCCGGGATAAAGCTGTTGATTTCTTCTTCCCGGTCACAGATGATCCTAAGTGCCACAGACTGTACCCGTCCTGCGCTTAAGCCACGTTTCACCTTCGCCCACAGCAATGGGGAAATCCGGTAACCCACCATGCGGTCCAGCATACGTCTTGCCTGCTGGGCATCCACCAGATTCATGTCGATTTCACGTGCATTCTTCAAGGATTCCTTCACGGCATTCTTCGTGATCTCGTTAAAGGTGATACGATATACCTTCTTGTCCTCTAACTTCAATGCACAATATAAATGCCATGAAATTGCTTCTCCCTCACGGTCCGGGTCAGTTGCGAGATAGATCTTGTCTGCCTTCTTGACTTCCTTACGCAGATTTGCTAAAATATCGCCCTTGCCACGAATCGTAATATATTTCGGTTCATAATCGTGCTCCACATCAATTCCAAGCTGGCTCTTCGGGAAATCCCGTACATGGCCGTTACTCGCCACAACCTCATAACTGCTTCCCAAAAATTTCTTTATAGTTTTCACCTTGGCAGGTGACTCCACGATTACCAGATATTTCGCCATGTTAAACCTCTTTTTTATTAATTAGCTGCATCCCTTCGGATCCTTTGGATCACCGGAACGCTTCTGTATGCTAAAGTCTTAAACCATATACGATTTTACACTATACAATACTTCCGAAAAAGTTTCAAGCAGAAATTTCCGAAATTTTACGAAACGGAAATCTCTGCCTGATGAATTTCTTCCATATATAAGACTTTACTGTTCCGGATTCCACCGGCAGAACCGTTGCCGGGATTTCTGCTTTACTCCAAAAGGAAAAGCTGTGTACGGGTAAAGGTCACGGAATCATATCCACGAACCTCTTTACTTCCTGCGCCTTCCAAACCATCCGGGCGCTCCAGTGCAGAAACCACTTCCACATAAATCTTTGCATTCGTAGCCGCTGTGTTATTCTGAAGTGCAATCACCGGTGCCTTAAGCCGGTAAACCTTTCCCTGCCTGATCTGGGAGGCAGACACTTCCGTAAGGGTATTGTCCTGTACCGTCCACAGGCTGCTTGTAAACGGCGTCACCTGTACAACCTCATCTCCCACATTGAGAGTGACCGATCCTGCCGTGTCTTCGTAATAGAAGTTTACGGTATACGCATTTGACCGGGTCAGGTTGCTGTTTTTAAACTTAAAATAAACATCCACGGTCTCATCAAGGAGTCCGCTTCCGCTCTGATTCTCAAGGTCTTTGTCAAACGGAACACTGATGCTTGCCACCTTTGCTGCTGTCGTATCAAAGCCTGCCACGATATCCACCTTCAGATTGTGGATACCGGAGTCATAAGCCAGCATCATGGCATTGACGAACATCTGTGACTCCTGCAGTCCGGTTCCGACCGGATTCTGCTGATTGTCTGCCTGATACGTAAAGCCGGAATAGTCATCATTTCCGATAAAGACCACATTGCTTCTGCTGTAGAGCCAGTAATTATTCGCCCCGTCCTTCGGTGAAATATCGTAGGCATTTGTATTGTTTCCCGATTGAGAAAATACAAACCACGGTGTCACAAAGGGTGCCTTAAGGCTGCTTAAATCAAGCAGGTAATCGTAAGCCTGATAACTTTTTCCTCCATCCAGTGCTACCGACTTACCAATCGAAAACGGATAGCTGAAAATGCTTCCCTCATTCAGTCCCGCTGCACTCAGACTGCTTTGCGCACCGAACATTCCGGCATCGAGTCCTGCATACCGGTACAGGGAGCCCGTATCGCGTCCCAGTTTTCCATAGGTTTTGCGGTTCTCATACTGTCCAAGGAGCATAGCACTCATCTGACGCTTTCCGTCCGTTGCCTCCTTACCGGTAACCAGTACGCTGTGTCCCTTCTGAATATAATCTTCGATTCTTCCTGCCTGAATATTCTCCGAACCGTTGCCGAATCCGACGATCAGCAGATCCCACTGCTCCAGATAGTCCTGATTCTTTGCAAGCTTCTCTCCCAGCATTGCGGACGAAACCGTTTCGATATCGAATTTCACATTCATGCCATTCTCAGCCGCCCTGAGGTAATACCCAAGTGTGGAATTCTCCTGCTGATACAGATTCGAAAGGGATGTAGTATCCGGTTCCCCAATCTGCAGTACCCGGATCTTTTCCTTCGTGGTATCCACTACGGTAAGGATTCCCTCCACGGAAGATCTCCGGTACGTATTTCCGTTATCTACCACACGGAGCCGGAATGGAATGGCACGGGATCCCGGATCCTCCGTGAAGAGAATACTCATCTGTCCGCCGTCTGCCGCTGCACGGATGACATTTCCCTCCGCAGACACATTGTCCACACGTTCTGCATCCGTGTAATTTCCATCTCCGTTCATATCCAGATAAAGTTCCGTACTGCACTCACCGTCGTAACTGCCTCCGTTCTGGTTCGTGATGCTGTAACCAAAGGAAACGGAAAATTCTCCGTTCAATGCTTCCGAAAGGGTTACATCTGCAGTGTCTGTCACCCGGATTACCGGATGGTCGATATTCAGCTGTGCCAGGAACAGAATATTGCTGTGTACATCATCGATGGTGTAGATCCTGTCCGCATAATCCGTCGTGGCCTGTTTCAGGAAATCATACATCTGTGTATCCGCTGCCACGTATTTCGTATTAATCCGGTCAGCTCCATTCTTGGCCGACTTTCCATTGAAGAAATCATTCTCAACAAGAACCGGATAGCCTGCTTTCATGAAATCAAGCAGTTCCTGCTTCTTCCGTTCCGTAATATCCGATGCATCATACCGTTCGTCACTGCCTCCGGCCTGATCACCGGTATGATACAGCTTTCCGTTCAGATTTGAGTCATTATATGCGGTACTGCTCCACAATCCTGCTGCATAATTCAGCTTCTGTCCGTCCAGTCCAACAAAGACCAGATTGTAATTCTGGTTGATATCCTCCCATTCACTGTTAAAGGAGGACGGTGTCTTCGTTGTGACCTGAACATTCACCTTGCGGGAGCTGCGCAGTACCTGCTTCTTAACTGATCCGGTCGCATTGCGCTGCCAGTAAAGTGTCGTACTGTTATCGGTCGGATTCTCCGCCTTCAGATCCGCCTGGTCATTGTTGGTCGGCTGCAATTCCATAATGCGCAGATCCGTAAACTCTGCGATAAATCCAACCGAATAATTGATGATATACTCGATTGCCTTTGCTTTGCAGACGCTTTCCGGAATGCGGTTGTCTTCCGACAAAAGGGCATTCTCGGACTGAATCAGGTTCAGCACCTCTGAAAATCCGCTTCCTGTACTTCCCTCATCGAATGCCTTCGGGAAATCCCCATTTACAAGCGGGGTACTGCTGTTTACCATATACACATTCCGGTTGACGAAATGATTGCCATTGTAGGAACGATCCGGATAACCGGAATCTCCCAGATGTTCAAACATCCAGTTTTTGTCCGTATGAGCATCGTTGACAAAGTTTTCCAGATCCTCCTTCAGGAACATTTTCGCCACCTTCTGATAATCCAGATCTTTGTACTCCTCTCTGGTTACTGCCTGATAATCCACAATCACCGGGAGCAGGTTCACAGCCGCCTGATACAGGAGTCCGTATGCATTTTCCCTGGTCATGCCGATTGTTATACTGTTTCCGTCCCGCTGAACCGTCTGTGTATCCTGTCTTAGATAAGTCAGTGACACATTCGCACTGTCCGAACGGATAAACGGTGCTGTCCCACTCTCCAGATAGACCAGATCTGCTTTTTCGATCATATCCTGGGTCAGTTCATCTGCCCGGATCGTGCGAACCTGAATCTTGAAATTCTCATTGGCATTATCTCCACCGGAAAGTGCGTGGAACACATAGTTTTTGAGCCAGTCACATCCTCCGTTAAACCGGAAATAGGTCGGTGCATTCCTCACTTCCATCCATACCGGAGCCTGTCTCTTCTTATCTGCATCACTTAAGTCGGCCTGATCCGTCAGTTTATAATCTCCCTGTCCCGGACCAACATAAAGGAATACCTTATCGGTTCTGATATCCGGTGTGGAAGAAGGAGAAGCCGATGGAGTTACAGACGGAGAAGCAGACACATCTGCAGAACTGTCTGCGGATGCGGAAGGCGTTGTGCCCGCTTCTGCGGTACTGCCACTCTTAACATACACATCATAAGGACGGTTGGTCGTATCACCTGAAATTTCTGTTTCACTTCCGGAGACAACTTCGTAAATGGTTCGGGAGTCATCTGCTGCTTTATTAGTGATATATTCAAAGGTTACAACATAATATGCCGTTCCGGTTCCGGTCTGGACAACCGGCTGTGGTGTAGAAAGTGCATTACTGTTACTGCTTTCTGTATCTGTGCTCTGATCCGTAGTTGACGGGGAAGTTACCGGAACTGCCTTTGGTGTTGTGGTCTGCTGCAATTCACTGTAAAATACCGAAGGAACATATACCGCATAATTGATCTTGTTATTGACGGTCGTAGTCTCTGCCTTTACTGCTGTAGCTGCTGCCTTATCCGATTCTGTCGTGGCAGCCGGCTTGGAAGTTGTTCCAGCAGCAGCCGTTGTGGATGTCGTTGTAGTTGCTGTTGGCGTAGCTGAAGCTGCTGCGGATGCTGGTGCGGTCGTTGGTGTTGCAGCCGCTTCCGCCGTTTTCTCATCTGTATCTGTTATCTCTGCATCCGAAGAAACACTGTCCGACGGGGTGCTGTCTGATGAATTGCTGTCCGATGAAGCGACCGGATTGCTGTAATAATCATTCAGTGAAATGCTGTTCGATCCGAATATGGAAGCTATGGTTCCTGCATAAACAAAATTGGAATCTGCATCCATGTAATATACACCAGTAACGGAACTATAATTATCTTTATTATTCTCATCAATTGGATCTGTATCCTTGATCACATACCCCTGTGTCAGTCCGCTTCCGGATGCCTTGCGAAACTGAAGCTGATATGTTCCATTCGTTTGATCAAACTGATAAATATTGTCCGTAGATTCTCCACTTCCCTCGTCTTCGTTCCAGTCTCCGACCTTCACATAATCATAGCCGGTTTGATCCGGTGCAGCGGCCTGGGAAGCAGACGGACCCGGAGTCTCATACTTCTTGAAATAACCCTTCATCATGCCGCTGTGTGCAGTCTCTCCCTTGGACTTATCCTCTTCGATAAGTGTCTCCTGCCCGATCAGCAGCTGCCAGCCATTGGCATTCGGTGTGTTCAGATCTTTCCTCGTATTCCCGCTTCCGTAAGCTTCCTCATACTGAAATGTCAGATCAGAATCACCGGTTCCGGATTTCCAGATCCCATTTACCAGTTCGGAACGTTTCTGCCACGTCAAAAGATCTGCGGAATGCTCCTTATAAATTCCTGCATAGTCGAAGGACATCGTGGATTGTCCGTTCACCAGATAGCCCAGTGTCCCGGTACCGATTTCATAGCTTTGCGTCTCATCACCGTTCCACTTATAGGTGGCATAACTCGGTACAATATCCAGAATCACAAACGGATTGTCCTCCCCGGTATGCCCCTCTACGACCTGCTTCGTCCCGGTAAAAGACTCCTTCGCATATGCTTCGATTGGCTGCATCTGATGAAAGATGCCCACTGTGCCAAGAGTAACCGTCAGAACCGATGCTGTAACTATGGCAGCGATCCTTCTATTCTGTTTTTTCTTCTGCTTGTTATGCCTTTTCATACTCATGTGTAACTTCCAATTCGAATATTGTTTATTTTATTGGATTTACTCCATCCAAACAATTTTCAACAATCCAGGATTTCAATTCCTCATTTTCATTGCTTTCATAATAGTCCACCAGTTTTTGTTTAAACAGACCGTCCAATTTAACAGGCACATTAAAAATTCCTTTTCCATTGGCAATCAGAATTTTATTGGCTGCAAAAGATCCTACTCTTTTATTACCATCCTTAAACATCTGGGAACGCATAACATATAGTCCTACCGATAATGCACGATCCGTAATGCACTCAATTTTATTAAGATCCTGAAGATCTCTGTAAATTTTATCAGCATTCGGTATCTCCGGTCGCCAATCTGTTCCCGATATCATCACCTCTTCATTTCTAAGTTTTCCAAGGTACTGATAAGGAACATCAAACCGGGCAGTGAGTTCGTGTGTTGCTTCAAGGAACACCAAATCAACCGTATCGTCAATATGGTCAAACAGATAATTCCATCCATCTCTAAGACAACATACCTTGCTTATATCCGTAGGGGTAACATGTTCAATATTTACATTATTGAGAATCGACTGTGTATCCGCAAAAGTCACTGCAATCCCTTCCAGATTTGCCTGCTTATATATTGAATCCACCATGATCCTTTTCGCATTAAATATATTATCCTCTTTGCTCATATTAAATTTATCTGAGATACCCATTTGTCAGCCTCCTCTCCTATTCTATTCTTGCACAAATTTATGAACAAATTCTTCTCAGTGTTTCTTTTGGGTGCTAATTTACTTGTGTCCAGCTGGTTCCGGCTGAAGTACAGGTATACCTGCCAACTAAAGTTTCTACTCCGTTCACTTTAATATATAACTCTAGCGTATATATATCTCCGTTAGGTACACATCTAGCTCTTGAGAATCTATATTCCTTTGGACTTGTCCCATCCACATCTGAAGATTCATATAAACTTCTTGAATACCCCCAGCTTATATCTTGATTCCATCTGAAATCAAAACTATCATTTGACGGCTCCGCAATATACGTTATATATTTCTTTCCATTTATCGTAATATTGATGTTTGCACATTTCTCCTTCAGTGTGCCCTCTCCCTGACTCTTCTGCCACTGCGTTTCTCCCGGTTTCCAGCTATAAACTCCTGAAACCCGAATCGTTTTCGTGATTCCCTGTGTCTGTTCATCCGTCACGAAGGTCAGTGTATAGCTTCCTGTAGCAGAATCATAATCACAGTATGTCCATCTATTGCTGATCTCATTTGAACTGTTCCACTCCAGTACATTATAACCGGTTACCTTCAATTGATTCTTCTGACGTTCTATGCTTTCCTTTGTGAACATGAAATCATCATCTGTCGGAAGTGGCACATGAGCCGACCACGTTTTGTTATTTTTGTCAAACTTAAAGTTAACGTTATTGGTTTCTTTTGCTCCCTGAACACACTGCCACTTACTTCCATTCGCCGCACATTTATATACACCGCAGGAATAGGTAATCTTCAATCCTCCGGGTTTCGTTGTCTCCCACATTGGCTCTACTTCATAAGCATTTTCACTCTGGATATAACGATAACGTATCCGGTTGAATTTGATTTTGGATATGTTGTTATGCGAATCGATTGTCTTATATTCGACGCCATTATCTTTATCCTGAATATTGGCATCATGCCATTCTGTCTGATTCAGCCCGGTAAAAATCGAATTATTCTTCATTTCAGCCGGTAACGGGAAGCAGACACTTCCGGTAAAACGATCCGATTTGATATCCATCGTTCCTTCTGCGGTTACCGTTACGTAAAAGGTGCTTTCCGGTAATTCATAATAAGTTCTTGTTCCACTTTTAATAAATTCACAATTTGACCAAATAATATTTTGCGGTTTTTGTGAGGTTGTTGCCTTAAAATAAATTCCTGGCACAATGCGATAAGTTCCAATCACATTGTTCAAATCCCCTGTTCCTATTCTGATACGAGGTTCTGAATAATCTCCTTCATTTGCAATAACAAGGTTTCCATTATAATTGTAGTTATTTCCTTCATATTGCTGTCCCTTAAACACATAAATAGGATTCCACTGATCTTCATTTTTCTTGTATACACTATATTTCATATTATTCAATATATGATTATGTTCTACATTTGTCATTTTCTTGAAAGATAAGCCAGAAAGAATATTGGACGTATCTACACTGTTTGATAATAAATTAACGGTATTAAATACAATATTTTCTCCACTATAATGCTTACCCCCATATTCAAAAGTAACTTGAACCGGTTCCAATGTTGTTTGATATACTTCCGAACTCCGGAACTTAGTGCCGTAATACGTAAAAGGGGCATTGGACAATACATTCGATTGATATTCCTGCAATACGTCCTCATCAGTTGCACGTTGCAATCCCCATCCATACTGATAATAATGTTGAACATTTTCCCAAGCCACACATTCAATCCCTTGTATATAAAAGGCATATCTTCTATTTAAGTTCAATCCAAAAAAGGCAGGATCTAAAGGTATCTCCCAATCATTGTTGTAACATAACATAGCTCTCGTTTCTTCTGGATTTTCCGTGCTTAAATCTACAATATGAATTGCAAGCACATGGGAATTAATTGCCGTGGTAAACTGAGATATCGTAGATCCGGTGACCATCGTAATCTTACCATATTCCAAATCTCCGCTCGGCAATGGTTTCGTAGACTCCTTCTTTTTCACAACCTTCAGCGTAATCGTCCCCGACACATTATCATATACTTTTCGCTTGGACAGATCCGAGGTTGCCTGAATGGTAATCGTAGAGCCTACCGCAGCATCTGCTTTCACCTGAATGGTGGCGGTCTCATAGTCCGAATCCTTAATTCCACCTTCCAGAAGTCCTGCTCCGTCTACCACCTTCCAATCCGTCAGGTATTTGTCTTTTGTCGTATCTTCTTCACAGGACGCACATCGGTTTCCAAGCTTCACACCATCTGCTGAGCCCCCAATCACTACCGTACTGCCCTGCATCACTTCCAATGCCCCCGGCTTGTTTCCGTCGGTATCCTCGACATCATCGCTCTTCTTGTAGAGTGTCACCTTCGTTATGCGTTTGACATACACCGTAATCGTAGCTTCCGCAGGGCTGTTGCTGTCGTCATTCTTCGCATTGGTTGTAACCTTTACCTGAAAGCTCTGATGGGTTTCCTTCTCACCGATCTTCAGAATTCCATTTGCCGTATCAGTCATGGAAGTTCCTTCTCCTACTGCGCCTTCCACCGACCAGGTAACAGCCTTGTTTAAAAGGTTGGTTCCGGTAACCTTCGGAGTAGAGAAATGATAGGTTTCTCCCGGTTCCAATACAACGGTGGGTTCCTTCACACTGACACTTACACGGACACGCTTGTCCAATGGTGCGATATCTTCATTATTAATTACGACCTTATTGCGGACGGTAATGTTGTTTACCATTTCAAATTTCCGATTGCCGGTTTTGAAGCTCAGCTTCAGTTTTACGACACGCTTCTCTTCTACCTGGCTTAAATCCACCTGAAAATCCGTCACATTCTCAGCCAGAAGTACGCAATCATCCGAACTTTCCCCCGGCATCGGGAATTTTCCGCTTGCATCCGCTACCGAAAAGTAAAGATTTTCATCACTCTTCTGCCAGTAAAACATATAGTTGTGAAGTTCAGAAGCTGCCCCCCCTGTTCCCGGCACTTCCACATTGTAAACAAGCAGTGCCTTTTTCTCCGGAGTAAAGGTGAATTCCGAGTCCTTCATGGCCTTAACCGGCTGATTAGATTCATCATATCCCACATAATTGATGCTTCGCGTTGCGTCGATGATCACATCCGACATCTGGTTTAAAGCAAGCTGTGCTTCCTGCTGCACATTAATATCATTGTTGCCATTGGCGTAATTTCTGGAAGTGATAACAATAAAACTGCATACCGCACCCGTCACAATTACCAGAATAGCAATTGCAATAATCAGTTCCACTAAGGAAAATCCGCTATTCTGTTTCTGAATCCGTACTCTTTTCCTCATTTGTCTCTCCATCCAAATCTACCTTCTGTGTTGCAATCCATCCAACCATCAATTTCTCCGGCTTTCCGCTTTCCCTATATGGATATCCCCCACTGTTTGAATCTTATTTCCATATCATTTATTTCTGAATATCCATTTAAGAAGATATCTGGCTCACCGAAATCTTTCCGGTCAGTTTAATAAACTCTAAATGATAGTGGCGGTTTCCTCCCTGAATCTCCACACTGTCGGGAGTTCCATCCTTGAAGGATCCGGAAGAACGGTCAAATTCGATTCGGATACCATTATCTGCTCCGGTCGGAAGTTCGATGTCATCCGTTCCGCCATTGATCCTGTAAGTAACTGATACACGGTTGCCGCCGATCTTCTGCGCCTCTTCCGTGATCTCTTCCAATTCTCCGACGGCTCCGCCTTCCTTCTGCTCCATGATGTGCATCTGGCTGTAGATCCGTCCATTGTCCCCACGATAAACAACCAGCCATGCCTTTGCTTTTCCCATCGTGGTCACCTTACAGTCTGCAACGGCTCTCTGCAGATCATTGGAACACGCCTTCGCATTCGCACTGAATACCATGGAAACGGACAGAATAACGGTTCCGATCAGTGCTGCAATGATGGCAATCACAATGATCAGCTCCACTAAAGAAAAACCCCTGTTATTTTTTGAAATTCTTCTACTATTTTCTGTCATTCTTCCGTTTTCCCGTATTTCCGAACGCTTACGCGTTTCTTCTGTATTCTTTCGTATTTTCTATCTCTTATCCCAATTCATATAACGGACAATTTCGGTGTAATCAATGTCCAGATTGCCGGCATCATCCGTTGGTGATTCCTGTGCTCCTTCGGAAAGGCTGGTCTCACCGTTTACGAAAAATCCCATCGGAGTCATTGTGTCTCCTTCTGCTCCGGTTGTTGCATTCAACACCTTATACAGATCCATCTTGTTCCGCTTCAGGGATGCTGCTCCGTTGCTGACTGCTCCATTGATGGTAATGGTTCCCTTCGCAATGGCCAGTCCCGTGAAATTACGGTCAATGGTAATATCTCCTAACGAAACGATCAGACGGATATTCGAAGCTCCGCTTGTTGCAGAAGAAAGAGTATAACTTCCTGCCGTGATAATCCCCTTTAGCCCATCGTCTGTTGTAAATTCCATCGTACTGCCGGTTCCGTTGTGTATCAGATATTCCTGAATCGTTTCTCTTGTTTCGGATCCGTCTGCATTCTTCGTCACAATCTCTTTCTTAATCACACTATCGAAGACATTCTGGAACGAACTGGCTGAAGCTCCGTCCTCACTTAAATTCGTGGTCAATCCCTTATAAACATTGGCAATTTCACCGGATTTCTGATAGACCTCCGCCGTGGTCATGGTGTTGGAAGCTGTTGCCGTACTTGCAAGAAGGCTGACTCCGCTCTGACTCAACACATCGGATACCAGTGCATTTCCGAGGATCGTATAGGAATTCTGTTCGGAGGTATAGTCACCGAGTACAATTCCACCGGTTGCGTATTTCTTGAAATAATTATCAATGGTTTCTTTATTACTGCCATTCAGATAGTAGGTCTGATAATACCTTGCCGCATTCTCCGCATCCATCACCAGATAATAATAGGTCAGGGATTTACTTTCGGTTCCGCCTCCAACGTACTGTGTGCTGACCTTGCGGATATGATCCATATCGGTAACACCGAAGGAAGAAAGACTCAATCCGCCCAGTCTGCTTACTTCCCTGGTAAAGTCTACTTCCCTAAAATTCTCACCATAGTCATTCTTATAGGACTGTATCTTTGTCGCCACATCCTGCGTTACCGGATTCTGTCCGATGATGGTTTCTCCATTGTAGACACCCAGACACTCCGTAGGTACAAGGTAAGCAATCTGACCGCCCTTTACGGTGATGGACTCTCCCATCAGCACTGCTTTCTCATTCTTTTTAGCAGCATCGCCATTCGCCACAGCCTCTGCATTCTGATCCAGTTCCTTTTTTGTGGTATTCGTGCCGATATAAGCACGGCCTGCCAGCATCAGGGTGTTGACTCCACTCATATTTACGGTAGAATTCTGTCCATTAATGATGATTGCACTACTGTTTTCCTGATCAGTCTTACTATCTCCGATTCCACTTTCCGCAGAAATTCCATATCCGTAATACTCTTTGGTCAGCGTAGCCTTGCTTCCGTTTCCGGACAAGGTCAGGTCATTTGCAATATAAGTGTTACTATCTAAGCTGATCGTTCCGCTCTGTAAATCAAGGTTCTTCGCATAAACGCTGCTTCCGGTCTCCTTTACATCCCGGACAATCAGTCCTGCTCCCGGCCCTATGACATCAATTTCACCCTTTGAAATTACATATCGTCCGTTATTAATTGCAAGGCTGCTTGCCGGATTAATGACAATACCACCTTTCCCCTTATCATCTGTTCCTGCATAAATGCTTCCGTCCCCGGTCACCTGTCCGCTTCCCTGTGTCAGGCTGATTCCCTGATTACCGATCAGGATATAATTATACAGCTCATCAATGGAACCGGACTGGGTAAACACGATTTCCGGTACATCCAGGCACAGATCCGTACTCACGATAGACAGACGATCCTCATCCATATAGGAAACAAACACATTCCTAAGGATCAGACTGTTGCCGTTCACCAGTTCCATAACAGGCGGTTTTTTCTTTGCTTCATCCGTATCATCGGTTCCGTTATCCCATGCCGTCTGATTGACATGATCCCAGACGCTGGTATCCACGTAGCCTTTCAGAATATCCCTCTTATAATATCCATCGCCTTTATCGGTATCCCGCAGGTGCTTCACCAGCGTATCCAGGTAGGTGGATGCGAAGGAACTGTAACGATTGGATTCACTCTGCAGATCATCCCAGTTGGACAGTACCTCCTGATAGGCCACCGCTACCGAATCCGAGGCCTCCTTCTGAAGTCCTGCCACGATCTGTTCCATTACCATTTCTGCCGAATAGAAGCTGTTCTTATTCCGGATATCATTCACTTTGATTTTATAATTGATATAGGACATCCACAGCAGCGTTGTCGCCAGTATCCCGATCATTGCCATAGCAATAATCACTATGACAATCGAAGAACCGCAGTTGCGCCTCTTTTGATTCCACAATTCATTCTGCAATTGTCGAAGGGATTGTCCTATTTTCATTCCTTTTTCCCTGCTCCTAATAGTTCTTGGTTCCGTCGAAGGTCACTTTACGCATATCCGAAGGGAATCCTGCATCCGCAGCCCCCTCTTCATAAACCTCGACGACAATATCATAAATAAATTCCGTCACCGGATCATCGGTTCCCTTTTTACCGTAATTTTCATCACGGATTCCGGAAAGATCATAAATATCCAGTGTTTTCGCTGCCACCACTCCATTGTGCTGAAAGGACACCAGATCCTTCAGTTCCCGGATACTTTCCGGTCTTTTCGGATCGGACGGTGTTTTTCCGATGCTCTCCAAAAACGATTCATTCACCAGATTTCTTGCAAGATTGGTATAAATCCGGAAGGTCTTACTTCCTGTCGTGTTTCGAACATTTACCACCGGCTTGTAGCTTGTCTCTGCCTGGTTCAGTTTCACATCCGTCATGGAGGAATCCGTCTGTTTCGCTATATACAGCTTTAACGGATTCTCCTCTGTACGAGTCACTCCCGTAGCATCAAAAATGAGTTCATCCTTCTTGGCATCATACAGCGGATAGTAAAAGAAATAGAAATTGTTTCCGGTAAAACTTCCACACGGAAGTCCGGAGTTTCCTTCTCCGTCGATCACTTCCATAGCAGGAGGAATATAAGTGTAATTTTTTCCCCCGTAGGTAAATTTATAATTGTAAGTAACAAAGGCATTGGTCTTGTTCAGAATACTTCCGTCCTCACCGGTAACCGTTCCTCCATCCAGGAAACACACCGTTATCGTCCGGTCACAGGTAAGCCCCGCTGTTTTGTAAGTAATGTCATCTCCCGGAATACTCAATGCAAGGACAGCCTTTTCAAGCGCAGCTTCATCTTGAAGCTGTGACTGCTCAAAGGATGCATCCGTACTCTTATTCATGCCGGCAACCTTAGCCACCTCACGGGTATTCAGATAAGAATCATGCTTTGTAGAAGCCGTGCCCTCCACATATCCGGTTGCATCTACGGAAATCAGCACATCAAACCTGCTGTTTTCCAGTTTCGCATTTTTAAGAACAAAGTAATACTTACCCGGCTTGGCTTTTGAGGAATCATCCGGATCGGAACCATTTTCAGCGATTTCCCTATCCACATCCTCTTTATAGGTACAGTCTCCTGCAATGACAGAGGTATTCAGCATCTCAAAGTCTTCCACACCGTTAAACTGATCCTGAATTTCATCGATATGATATGCCTTCAGCCCCTCTACAATATCCTGTGCAAGTACGGTTGCCCGCAGGGTGATCCGGGACTTGCCATTGATTCTGGCGGAAGTCACGAACATATGTAGCATGGGAATCGTAATGATTGCCAGAATCGTAACGGCAATCAGAAGCTCCAGCAGGGAAAAGCCCGCGTTCTTATTCAGTTGTTGAACTTTTTCCTTCTGCTTCATGCGTATCCTCTGTCCTGCTTATTCTGTTCAGGTTCTCTATGCAGACTATTCTTTTCTTAGGCGGCTTCTTCCGGCAGCTTCTTCCTGACGGGTATCCGTAATCAGACAGCAGCTACATATCTTCACCGTTATCCTCTTCTGCTTCTTCCTCATCCACATGAATACCCGTTGCATCCTCTGCAAGTCCTGCAACATCTGCTTCATAAGGCATTGTGATGGAACCGAACGGATTATCCGTTCCGGTAATGACCGAAGAGAAGTCCGGCTGTACATAGGTCTTGTCTTCCTGTCCGGTAATAAAATACATATTTAAGTTTGCCACGCAGGTAAGTAAGCCTGTCATTTCGTCATAAGAAGCGGTGATCCCGACGATCTTCGTACGGTTTGTCTGCAGAGCCACGGTCTTCACATAGCGCTTCAGGGCCTCGTAGCTTGAAACAAACTGCATGGAAACCGGATTCCGGTAAAGTCCAAGCTGTATCGTTTCTCCTGTATCGACCGGTTCTGCCTCTTCGGATTCCTGCGTATAAAGCTCGAAGTCCACCGGTTCTGTTTCATCCATGGTAAGCGTAGTCACGATCATCGGAGATAATAATTCCTCCGTTAACGTCAATACAATAGCATCCTCTTCCTTTAACTCCACGGGAAACATCTGCAAAATACTGTCCATCTCGGTTGCCATTTCCTGAGTCTTAGACACATAAGTGTCCTTGTTATCCATCTTGCTTTGCAGATCTGCAATTTCTATTTCCAGAGAGCGGCTCTCTGCCTTTAAGGCATCCACCTTTTCCATGGTCGGCTGATAAACCCACAGGAATGCACAGAGGAAAGCGAGGACTCCCAAAAATCCAATGATTAAATAAATATCTTTCTTTGATACCTTCATCGTTCTTCTCCTTTACTGCGCTTTCGCCACTTCGTGGTTTTCCGTATTTTCCAGATTCTGCTGCATCGCTTCTTCATCGGTCATCTCATCCTCCGGAGCTTCGTCCATATCCCGGTAAGATCCGACAATTGTAAAGTTATAGGAAAGCACGGTATCCTCGCCATCCACATCTGCGGTAATCGAAGATACCGACACCGTATCGGGAAGGAGGGAATCAAAGGTACGGAACTGTTCAATCATCGATGCTGCCTCCGTCTTCGAAGATACCGACATGTTGATCGTTACCGTCTCCGCATCACTGGTAAAGGAAGTGATTACTCCGTTACTTGGCATCTTGCGTTCCAGTTCTTCCATAAACGCATATAAGTCATCGTTCCGGTTGCGGGTGGCATCATGCATGGCCGTCAACCGGTCCTAAGCTGTTTTGGTACTCACATAATTATCATAAATCGGCTTGATTTCCTGTAAACCTGCCATCTGCTCCTGCAGTGCCCGGTTCTCTGCCTTTGCTGCGACATAGGTAATGGCAGAAGCCACACTCAGAATTACAGCACCCAGTATGCCGAATGCAAAGACTGCAGCAGCAATCAGGATTCCGTTCACCTTGCCCTTACTCTTCGTATCTCCGGTCTTACCGCCTTTGCCCTTTTCATTATCGGCTTTAAAGCCAAGTGGAGCCGCTGTGGCACCCACACAGGCAACATATTCACCGAAGAACTTACCTTCAAAGCTCTTTTCCAGGTTCCAGCCCTCTGCCTGACGTAAAATTTCAATCGGATAGTCCAGCTGCTGGGCCAAAAGTCTGTGAATACCCTTCATATTTGCACCAAGACCGGTTAAGAGAATCTTCTCAATCGGGGTATTGGAATTATGGGAAACATAGTAATCCACAACACGGGAAACTGCACCAACCAGCGGAACCAGTACATCTGTCATGGATTCACAGAATTCCTGTTCTTTGGACTTTTCTTCTTCACTGCCCTCAGTCTCTTCGGAACCATCGTTCAGCACCACAAAGGACTTCCTGGACAAAAGCTCCATTGCCTGTTCCGGCGTCTCAATCCGGTTTTTCAAAGGAAGGTTATAGGTCAGTTCCAAGGCTTCCTGCACACCGTAGGAAACGCTTCGGATAAAGGAAATCACCGACTGATTCACAACCAGCACCATGGTTGCACCCTCTTCGATCTTTACGATCATCTGCGCTTTCGGTGCACACTCATCCTTTACGACCTGATAAATACTGTTTCCGGCATAGTCAAGGGCCGCAAGCTCCAGCTTCAGTGCCCTGGCAAGCTGCTGATAACCATCGAGAAGTGCCTGTGGCGCTGCCAGAACCAGAAGCTTATACTGCTGTCCGGACTTCGGATTTCCGGTCACACCAAGCATGCTGTACGCAAGCTGATACTGGCTTAAGTCCACCGGGAAATAGTCCGACGCATTGGCATTTACAACATCCATGATCCGGTTTTCTTTCACAAAAGGAATCGTAACCTCACGGCTGGCGATCTTGGTCGAAGTCAGGGTAAACACCACCTGCTTCGATTTCATCTTATACTCTGCAAGAGCTTCCCTTAAATCCGTCACAAAGGTTTCATTTAAATTCAAAATACCGTCATTAATCATTCCCTCCGGAGTCGGTAGGGAAAAATACCCGTATACCTTATGGGTTTTTGATTTATAGTCAACCTCACATACTCTTGTCAGTGAATATCCGATTTCTATACTGATTACTTTACCAGCCACGAATCGTTTCCTCCTTTGTCCTGAAAAAATGATGTTATATATAAGAAACCTGCCGGGATTACCAAGCAGGTAAAATATTCGATCTTAAGGTTAAAAACCCAGTAGTCCCATGTACCACTGAATCATGGTATTTCCCCACAAAACTGCAAGAAGTACTCCCAACGAAAGGTATGGTCCCATCGCCAGAACCCGGTCGGCGCCAAATGCCTTCATCCGGATAATATGAATGACCGATCCTAAAATGCATCCTAAAAAGAATGCCAGCAGAACCAGCTTCCAGCCAAGCACCAGTCCGCAGACGGCCATCAGCTTCACATCGCCTCCACCGATTGCTCTTCCTTTGGAGGCATAATACAGAATGGCGAGCACAACGCTCACACTTAGGAATCCGATCACGTAGTCCAGCACACAGGTAAAGTCTGTTGCTACGCGGACGATTCCAAGAATCAGAATGAAAATATTGATTCCTAGGGGAATCTCAAAGGTTCTGAAATCAATGACACTGATTACCAGAAGTGCAGAAACCAGCAGGCAATATAATATAGAAGTAATTGTCATTCCATGAATCCACACGATCATTACATAAAGAATGCCGTTCGCTACTTCAATCAGCGGATACTGTACGGAAAGCTTCGCATGACATTTCCGGCATCTGCCCCGCAGAAAGAGGTAACTGAATACCGGAAACATGTCATACCACTTGAGCTGATAACCACAGGACATGCAGTGTGACCGTGTCTTCACGATATCTTCATGCTTCGGTATTCGGTAAATGCAGACATTTAAAAAACTGCCGATCACGATTCCGAAAAGAAATATGAAGATGTAAAAAATAATTTCTGCGAGCATAGGGAATATCCTTATCCATAAATGTTGATGGTATTAAATCTTCTTAATTTTATAATTCTCCTGCGGCATATGCCGCAGGAGTCCTTGTGGCACTTCCATCCATTCTGATCACAGAATCGCAGCTCTCGCTTCATAAAGGTCGTAGGGTACACGAGCGATCAAGGGATCGTCGAAACCGACGACCTTAAGGCTCTGCTGTGACGAGAGGGGGGAAGGGGTGTTTTTATTACGTTTTAGTTGTCTACAGATGGAGCTGTATTGGTTACTTTCCACATTTTATTTGTTCCATCATAGGTCAATGTAATGCTTGGAGTTGCAGTTTTAAATTTAGTAGATGTATATTTATACGTCTTGTTTATATCAATTGATCCTGCTGTACTAAATGCAGACTTAAGATCATCACTAATTGTGATTGCACCAGTGTCTGCAGATGTTACAGAATATGTTTTTGTTGTATCAAGAGAAACATCTGTATCAGCAGCCAAGATTGACATTGCACTCTCGAATGTGGCCGCTGTAGTTGCATCAGCAGAAACTCTAGACTTCTCAACATACTTTAAGTACTGCGGTGCAAGAACTACAACGAGTACCGCCATAATCGCAATAACGATGATTAACTCAACAAGTGAAAAACCTTTGTCATTCATTTTTTCCTTTTCATGAAAATTCTCCTTTGTTTGTTGTTTTTTATTTAAAAATGACTGTCCCTACGTTGCAGTCACTTTTATTCAAGTTGTATGTATTATCGGAAATTTAGCAAATTATTTACATTTTTACATTTCTTCCACTCATGTTGCCAGCACAGAGTATCTGTGGAACACTCTGATACCAGCTTCCCACAACATTCATAAGGCACGGTTGCTCCGCAACCTCCCGCCGTTTCACGGCTCAGCCTTATTTCATCTTGTGGGCGCTTCGCGCATGGAATTTTCTCAACACCGGAACCTGTGTGCAAGCACCCATTCCGGTGTTGGGAAATTCCATGGCAAAGCTGGTATCAGAGGTTGTCAAGTGCCGCATACATGTTGACCATTGGAAGCATGACGGCGGCAAGAAGGATGCCGACGATGCCGGCGAGGATGATGATAATCATCGGTTCCATGGCGGCCATTAAGGACTGGACAGCCATTTCCACTTCTTCTTCATAGTAGTCTGCCAGTTTGTTCAGCATTTCTTCTGTGGAGCCGGCTTCTTCACCGATTCGTACCATATGATATACCATCGGTGGGAAGAGTCCGCAGGTCTGTAACGGCTGGGATAAAGGGACGCCGACCAGTAGCTGCTCGAGCGCTTCCTTTAAGGCTTCCTTATACCAGATATTTCCCATGGTATCCGCTACAATATCCACTGCTTCCGTGAGTGGAACACCTGCGGTAAGCAGCGTGCTTAAGGTACGGGCCATCTGGGAAGAAGCACTCTTTATTACCAGGTTTTTCGTCATTGGAAATTTGAGTACCAGTTTTCCTAAAACATGCTTGCCGGATAAGGTCTTTTTCCACATACGAAAGGCTACCGCAATCGCAATTACTACCGGAACGATAATAAACCAGTAGTTTTGTATAAAATTGCTGAGTCCTACAACGGCAAGTGTAATTGCAGGAAGCTCGGCATCAAGCTCTTCAAACATATCCGTATATCGCGGAATGACGAATACCAGCATGACTACAACAACGCCTACGGCTACGCAGGCAACCACAATCGGGTAGATCATGGCTTTCTTTACCAAGGCCTGTGTCTTCGCGGACTTTTCAAACTGGATTGCCATACGTTCCATGGAGATTTCCAGACTGCCGGATGCCTCTCCGGCTCTCGCCATCTGAATCAAAAGCTCCGGAAATGCCCTGGGATGCTTTGCCATGGAATCTGCGAAGCTCTCCCCCTTTTCCACATCGGCACGGACTGCCATGAGGGATTTCTGCAAAAGCTTATTCTCTGTCTGCTCTGCCAACATATTCAGAGCTTCAATGATGCTGACACCGGCACGCACGATGCTGGCAAACTGCCGGCAGAATACGGCGAGATCTCTGGCCGCCGGCTTTTTATCAAAACTGATGTTGATATCCCGTGTTAAGGTATTCTGCTGCTTTACCTCCAGAACGATGAGTCCCTGCTGCTTCAGATCTCTCGTTAAGGCTTCCTGTGTATCGGCGTCCCTGCTGCCTTTGATTTCTTTTCCTGTTTTATCTATCGCCACATAGCCCCAATTGGCCATTGTCGTTCCTCCCATTCTACAAGTCGAAAGATACTCTCATCATTTCCTGTACGGATGTCGTTCCATCCAGGACGAGCTCGGTCGCACTCATACGCAGGGTATGCATGCCGTCCTTCAGCGCCTGTGCTTTGATGGCTTCCACTTCTCCGCCTTTACTGATGATATGCTTCAGCTGCGGAGTCACTTCCATGATTTCATACACACCGATTCGTCCGCGAAAGCCTGTGCCGTCGCATTTTGCACAGCCGCATGGCTCATAAATTGTCAGATCTTCCTCCGGCTTACGCATCAGCATTTCAAGGTCTTCGGCATCGGCTTTCTTTGCTCTCTTACAATCCGGACAAAGGCGGCGCACCAGTCGCTGTGCAATAACACCAACCGTAGCGTCTGCTATCAGGTAAGGTTCAATTCCCATATCCACCAGACGGGTAATCGTGCTGGCTGCGGAGTTCGTATGCAGCGTGGATACCACAAGGTGACCTGTGATGGATGCCTGTACGGCAATGGATGCCGTCTCCTGATCACGGATTTCTCCGATCATAATGATGTCCGGATCCTGTCGCAGGATGGAACGCAATGCCGATGCAAAGGTCAGATCTGCTTTATTGTTGACCTGCACCTGATTGATTCCGTCAATATTTGCTTCCACCGGATCTTCTACGGTGATGATGTTTACATCTTCTTTATTTAACTCACTAAGCGCGGTATAGAGCGTTGTAGACTTACCACTTCCGGTAGGTCCTGTCACAAGCAGAATACCATGCGGATTTTTCAAAATATGGTCAAACCTCTGTAAGTCATGCGGCTTTAAGCCCAATTGGCTCTTTTCCCTCGATAAGGCGTTCTTGGAGGTAAGTCGCATAACGATCTTCTCGCCATATACCGTAGGCAGAATGGATACACGGATATCAAATTCGTGCCGGTCCACCACCTGCGTGATCCGGCCGTCCTGCGGCTTACGTTTCTCGGAAATATCCATGCCGCCAATGATCTTGATACGTGCAACCAGTGCCGGTAAAAGGCTGATGTTGTAGGTTGCCTTCTCATACAGGGCACCGTCAATACGGTAACGCACCCGGACCTGCTTCTCCATCGGTTCGATATGAATATCGGATGCACGCTGGCGTACAGCCTGTTCGATCATCGTTTTTACCAGCTGTACAATCGGGGAGTTGTTGATGTCGTCGCTGTAGATATCCTCCTGCTCCGCCATCTGGCTCGTCTTTTCTTTTACGTACTCTTCGAGTGCGGAGTTTACCTCTGCCTGTCCGTAATAACGGTCGAGAGCCAGCATCACATCCCGCGGTGTTGCCACGACCGGCTCCACCTGCAGGTTCGTAATAATATTGATATCGTCCATGGCAGCCATGTTCATGGGATCTGACATTGCTACACGCAGAACATTCATCCCCGTCCTGGAATATTCAAACGGGATCATCGTATGCTTCTTTAAAATGTTCGGGGGTACCAGATTGAGGATTTCTTCATCAATGGAGATATCCTGCAGATCAACCATTTCGTAGCCCAGCTGGCTGCTCAATGCTTTCGCAATATTCTCTTCTGTTGTAATTCCTTCGTCAACAAGAGTTTCTCCCAATTTACGGCCAGAGCCCTTCTGCAGCTCAAGACCCTTCTGCAGCTGTTCAGCCGTTATAACGCCACTGTTCACCAGTACGTCACCCAGACGAAGTTTTTTTCTGTTAAAATCCATAGCGTATTCGTTCCCAGAGTAATTTATGATTTTCATATCCCAGCCGGCGGTATCTGACAGCCCACGGAGATCTATATTTAAGAATGTGTGACTAATGTACTATTGCCTACGGACAATATTCTACACTCTTCGACATGAGATTGCAACCCAAAACGGGCAGATATCTAAGAAAAAATAGGAAATTGGTATTACTTTTCAATCAGTTGATTTTCTGTCTGAAGTGCCTGCCTGTATTCATCCATGGTATAACCCATATCCATAATCTCTTCCATGCTCAATCCTTTTCTCTGCATGCGCCGGATTGCATCCAGTTTACCCAGTCCTATGCCTCTCTTTTCTCCTCGCTTTTCTCCACGTCTTTCGCCTAATTTCTTACCGTATTCCACTCCCTCTTTATACTTCTCCCTCTGTAACATTTCAAATGTCATATACTCTGTCCTCCATTCCTCATGTTTTCTGGCTTTCCGGACTTCCTCCTCAATTTTGGCAACCAGTTTTCCATGTATCCTACGTCCTGCAACATAATCCAGGAAATCCCTTAATTCCGGAGTCAGCTTCGATGTATCTCCCTCGGCATTTAAGAATACCTTCATCGTTCCATCATCAAGACATAATCCTTCCACTTCGCGGCACCGGTTCTCGAAGGTATACACACAGGCATTCTTTCCAAAGAGATCATAGGTACAAATAAAAATCACATAGGATCCCTTCAGTTCCTCATAATCTGCTCCGCGCTCAATCAGATTCAAATCAATCATTCCCTGATAATATCTCGATCTTTTCGGAAGATTCTTCTTACGGGCTGCCTGCATTTCCAGATCATATACGGTATGTCCATCTTCCAGATAGACATCCAGCCGCACTCCCTTTCCTTCCGCTGTCATTTCGATCTGCTTCTGCCAGTCGTGATATACTATTTTCCTGATCTTCTTTCCGAGAATCACTTCCAACAGTTCCTTACAAAGTGGTTCGTTATTATACAAAATCTTACAGAAAATGAAATCATCTGTAAAATCAAGCTCCTCATATCTTTTGCTCATTCATAATCCTTTCTCTGTGGTATCAGAGAAAGCTGAGGATTAATTATATTATACCTCACGGTATCGTATGCGTGCAACCATATTTTGTTTTATGGCATGCCGTTTATACATGATATAATCCGCCTCCATCAGATTTCTCTAATACATCTCTCTATCCTTTCACCATTCCATTATTTCACAAATTAATCTATTGAGTATTTATTAGTGTATCTAACCTCATTTTTAAAATTGCTGTAATGCAGTTGGTCCTTTCGCTGCAAAATAATTTCCGCTCACCTGTGTTGCAGTGCCTTCCATGCAAAGCTCCATTAGCATACACAGGATTTCCGGTGTGGCAACCGTAGCTTTGGTTTTCTTCTCATATGCAGTCCGGATTTCTTCCACGCTTTTCGGAAGAAAATCCAGTATTTCAAGGAGAATCTGCAGTCTATCATCCGTATTCCAGACACCTTCCACATTCCCGATATTTTCCATGCTTCCGATAGCTTCCATGCTTCTGGCATCTTCTATGCTTCCGGCATCTCCCATGCTATTGGCTTCTTCCATACTTCTAGCATCTTCCATACTATTGGCATCTTCCATACTTCTGGTATCTTCTATGCTTCCGGCATCTTCCACATCTCTCATATTTCCTGTTTCCTTCTGGGGATTTTCCAACGGAAGTTCCATCTGTCCCGGTGAAAGATGCTGCAGTAAATCCTTCGGAGACACGGCAATAAGTGCTCCCTGCTGTAACAGTAGATTGCAGCCATCACTCAGCCGATCCGTCAGTCTCCCCGGAATGGCATAAACCTCCCTCCCCTGCTCCAACGCCATATCTACCGTAATAAAGGTGCCGCTTTTCTGCCTTGCTTCTACGACCAGAATCACATCGGCAAGACCCGACACAATCCGGTTTCGTTCCGGAAAAAGTCGTTTTATCGGTTCTGTCCCCGGTGGAAAGGTCGACAGAATTCCTCCCCGTTCCAGGATCTGCTCATACAGTCTGCGCGAGGATTTCGGATAGCAGATATCCACTCCACAGCCCAGAACCGCATAGGTTCTGCCGCCGCCCTGCAATGCTGCTTCCTGTGAAATGCTGTCAATTCCTCTTGCCATGCCACTGATTACCGGTATTCCATGTGCCCCTAACTCCTTTGCAAAATTCTTTGCCACATAAATTCCATATTCCGAGCATTCACGCGCACCGATCATTGCTACCGCCGGCAGATTCTCCGGCGGCAGTTGCCCCAGCACATACAATGCATAAGGTGCTGACGGAATTTTACGCAGTCTCTGTGGATAGTCCTCATCCTCTGCAGTGAGGAAACGGATTCCTTTTTGCAGCAGTTCTTCATATTCCCGATTCAGGTCATAGGATCTCGTATACTCCGCTGCTTCGTCCATCCTTGTCTCCGTAAGCACTTCAAGAACCCCTTTGCTCCTTCTCCTCACCGCCCCATAAACCTCGAACGGAGTATGATACCGCCTTAAAAGCTCCCGGATCGTTCTGTTTCCGGCTTCCGGCATCCGGTGAAGCCAGTATTCATATTTCTTATTTTCCATATCTGATTCCTTTTCATTCTTGCTTTGTAGCTGTTCAGTACCTTCACAGTTACGATGCAAAATCCATTCCAAATCGGCTTCGCCGATGGGATTTTGCATTACTGAATCATTTTCTTACGGTCTCGGCAGTAAATGCCTCGACCTGTACTGAATAGTTACCTTTCTTTTTACTTATACTTACTTTCCGTTCCTGTCTTTCATTTAAACTTTTCGCTTTATGATTCTTCTCTTCATGGTACTTTTATAATATGTTTTCCCTGTTTCATCCCTTAGTGCTCTCAAATTCCTGATTTATTGCCCATCACCTTGCCTATATATCTTTCAACGTTCCGGCTCCATATTCCGGTAGCTCATTGCCTCTGCCAGATGGGGCAGCCGGATTTCTTCGCACCCCTCCAGATCCGCAATCGTCCGTGCCACCTTAAGCAGGTGGTGATACCCTCTTGCGCTCAACTGCATTTTCTTCGAAAGCCGTTCCGTATAGCTTTGCTCCTGCTTCCCGAGGCAACAATATTTTTCGCAATCTTTCATAGTTAAATCAGAATTGAATTTTATATCCGTTCCCTTATAACGGCTCTCCTGCAATTCTCGGGCACGATTTACCATCTCCCGCATTTCTGCACTGGATAATCCACTCTTTTTCTTCTGAAGCTGCCCTATTTCCACCTTTTCTGCTTCCAGGCACAAATCCATTCTGTCCAGTATCGGTCCCGATAGGCGGCTCCTGTATAGATGTCGTTCAAAGGGCGTACACTTACAGCGGTTGCGGTCCGGATAATAGCCGCATGGACAGGGATTCATTGCCCCGACCAGCATAAAATCCGCCGGATAAGTAAACGCCCCGGTACTTCTTGCAATGTGAATTTCCTTATCCTCTAATGGCTGCCGCAGCAGATCAATGGTCTGTCTTTGGAACTCCGGGAGCTCGTCCAGGAACAGCACTCCGCGATGTGCCAGGCTGACAAGACCGGGCTGTGGAATCCTGCCTCCTCCTGCAAGTGCATGAATTGTAACAGAATGATGTGGATTTAAAAACGGTCGTTTTTTAATCAGATTCTGTCCCTTGGGAAGCCGTCCGGCAATGCTGTAGATGGAAGTCACCTCCATGCTTTCCTCAAAGCTCAGTTCTGGCAGGATCGACGGAATTCTCTTTGCAATCATCGTCTTACCGGCTCCGGGCGGCCCGACAATCAGCATATGGTGAAAACCGGCAGCTGCAATCAGGGCTCCCCGTTTCAGATTCTCCTGCCCGTGAACCTCTGCAAAGTCCAGTGCTTTTTCTTCCTGTCGATGGTCTCTTTTCTTCCATTCCCTTTGGGCTTCTGCCTCCTGTCTTCTCTGCTTAAGTTCCTCTTTAATCTGTTCTTCTTCCGATAATTGCAGATAGTCACAGGCTTCCTGAATGCTTCCTACACCTGCTACGCGGATTCCTTCTATTACGGAAGCCTCCGCATAATTATCACTTGGCACAAGACACTGCTTTTTCCCCTGTCGAAAGGCCTCCCACACAAGTGGCAGAACTCCCTTCACTCCTTTAATCTCTCCACTAAGTCCCAGTTCTCCAATCACGAACACATCCGCAAGCACTTTAGCATCCAGAATTTCTGTCGCTGTCAGGATTCCCAATGCGATCGCAAGATCAAATCCGGTTCCGGATTTATGAATATCTGCCGGTGACAGATTTACAGAAATATGGGATGGTGGAATATCCATTCCTGAATTCTTAAGTGCAACCTTCACTCTCTCCTGTGATTCCCGCACTTCACTCCCCAGACTTCCCACCATAACAAGACATGGCAAGCCCCTGGAGACATCCACCTCTACCTGGATCAGGTGGCTTTGGAGACCATAGATTGTCCCCGAGCATATTGAACTAAACAAAGCTCCTCCCTTCTCCTTCTCTCCTCTGCTCTGCTTTGTTCGCATTGGCACTCAAATTATTGAATAATGCCGCGATATACGGTCTTAGAAAAATGAACTGCATGATATGATGTCATGCTCTTAGACATCATGCTCTCAGATATCATGCTCTCAGATATCATGCTCTTAAAAGCTATATCACAGTAACTTCAGACGGTCACTGCTCTATAAAATCTTATTTTATTGTGATTATACACAATTTTATTCTTGACTGCAAGATTATATTTGTTAATTTTCACTATATCAACTCACATTGTACAGAATATCACATAACTTATTTTTAAGCTTTATTTTTCCACGACTGACTTCCTACTTTTGGACATTTTAAATGATATTTTCTCAATCATGTCCAAACTACTTCCCCTTTCTCTTAAGTTCACTGCCTCTTAAGCTGCATTTTGGACATTTTCCCCTCTTTTTCTCATTTTATATCCAACTTTCCGTTCCATTTCATGTCTTCCTTCTCCGAGCGCCCTGTCTTTTGGATATTTTCCTTTTCTTTCTTCAATATATGTCCAATTTTCACTTCCATTTCATGTCTTCCTTCTCCGAGCGCCCTGTCTTTTGGATATTTTCCTTATTTTTCTTCAATATATGTCCAATTTTCCACCGTTCTCCAACCATTCAGCTTCCCATTATTATCAATTATTATCAAATTTGGATATATTGCTATCAGAAGTGCTCTTTATGTCCAATCCATCTCCGTGAATACACAAATTGTGCCCTTAAGAAAAATATCTGGAATCACATAAGTTCTGTCCCCCAAAAAGAAAATATCTGGAAACGCATAAGTTCTATCCACCAAAAAGATAATATCTGGAAGCACATAAGTTCTGTCCCCCAAAAAGAAAATATCTGGAAACACATAAGTTCTGTCCACCCAAAAAGAAAAGCCGGAAACACATAGAATTGCCCATTCCATATGCTTCCGGTTTAATTCATCAGATAATCTTATGCTCCATTCCATCCGGATCAGTAGCGAACTGGATCGCCATTTCACGATCGATCACTCCGCTGTAATAAAGCTGCATGATGGCTTCATCCATAATCATCATGCCCTGCTTACGGTTCGTCTGCATCACACTCATCAGCTGGTAGGCCTTCCCCTCACGGATCAGATTACGGACGGCATGGTTGGAATGCAGTACCTCAAAGGCTGCTACACGTCCGGATCCATCTGCCTTGGGAATTAACTGTTGGGAAACAACCGCTTCTAATACATTTGCAAGCTGCACGCGGATCTGCTGCTGCTGGTGTGGCGGGAATACGTCAATCACACGGTCTACGGTGCTTGCCGCCCCGATGGTATGCAGGGTAGAAAGCACCAGGTGTCCGGTTTCGGCTGCGGTAATCGCAACACTGATGGTTTCAAAGTCACGCATCTCTCCGACAAGAATCACATCCGGATCTTCACGGAGGGCCGCTCGAAGTGCATTGGCATAAGACTGGGAATCCAGACCGATTTCTCTCTGGTTTACCATGGACTTCTTATGCTGATGCAGATATTCAATCGGATCTTCCAACGTAATTACATGGCATTCCCTGTTGTTATTAATTTTATCGATAATCGCCGCCAGTGTGGTAGACTTACCGCTTCCGGTAGGTCCCGTTACCAGAATCAGACCTTTCTTACGCTGATACAGGTCAATGACTGACTCCGGCACACCAAGCACCTCAGGTGATGGAACCTGGGTTCCGACAAGCCGCAGTGCAATTGCCACAGAGCCTCTCTGACGGTACGCATTGACACGGTATCTTCCCAGATTCGGAATAGAAAAAGACATATCATGTTCGCCATCCCGGTCAAACATGGCTCTCTGCCGCTCATCCATAAACTGATCCAGCATCTGCAGGGTATCCGGCGGCAGAAGCCGGTCATAGTTCATCGTGATTAACTGACCGTTTACACGCATTTTCGGTGGAATACCAACTGTGATATGTACGTCGGAAGCTCCCGCACGCTTTGCATCCCGGAGCAGTTCCTCTATTGTAGGGATATTTGACATTTATTATTTCCTCCTATCCGTATGCTTTCATAACTGCTCAGGAACTTCCACAGTTATAAGTTTTTAATCCTTCTCTCAGTTTTAATAACGCTCGTTTTTCTATCCTGGAAACATAACTTCGTGAGATCCCGAAGCGTTCTCCGACCTCCCGCTGTGTTACCTCTGTCCCTGTCTGTAGACCATATCTCAATTCGATAATTTCACGTTCCCGATGTGTAAGCACCTGCTGCATCAGTATTTTCAACCTCCGGATGCTCTCCCTTTCATACATCCGTTCCACAACATCTTCCTGCACCTGCTCAATCACATCCAGGAGACTGATTTCATTTCCCTCTTTGTCTGTCCCAATCGGTTCAAAAAGAGAAACCTCACGGGAATTTTTCTTTTTGCTGCGCAGCAGCATCAGAAATTCATTATCAATACATCGTGATGCATAAGTACTCAGCTTTCCTTTTCCTGCATCAAAGGACTCTATCGCTTTAATCAATCCGATGGTTCCTATGGAAATCAGATCCTCCATATTTTCATCCACATTCTGATATTTCTTTGCAATATGTGCCACCAGACGTAAATTTTTCTCAATCAGAATCTCACGCGCCCTGGCTGCCTGTACCGGATCATCCGCATGCAAAAGCTGTATATATTGTGCCTCCTGTTCCGTAGATAAAGGTTGTTGAAAGGTTTTCAAAGGGCACCACCAAAGTCTTTTTTATTATTCTATGACCTGCGGTGTCTTCAAGTGCCTTTCCCATTAATTTAATTATCTGCCGGACGGTGCGGACAGTAACCTTTCCACCACCTTTGATTATACTGATATAAGAGATACTTGGCAACTAAAAATCCGGTTCCTACAACATCTCCAATAAGCAAAAATATTTTCACAGCATAAAGTCCACAAAAACCTGATTGCTGACATCAATTCCATGTGATGTCAGTTTCAGATGAACGAACTCTTCTCCTGTCACTTCAAGTAATCCCAGCTTCTCATGCTTCTCAATCACCCCCGGAAATACCTCTTCAAAACGTCTCCCAAAGTTTTCAAAAAAACTGCGTTCTGAAACTCCTTCCATCATCCGCAGTCCCAAAAACATGAATTCCTCCATCTGTTCCTCAATCGGCAGCTCCTGCACTTCCTCTCTTAATTTTTTCACCCTTCCAATCATGTTTTTATCTGGGCAGGCTGCATTCTCACTTTCCATGTTATTTTTTTCTGTATTACCTTCTTCCGCAGAATTCTTTTCAATATTATCTTTTTTCACATTCTCTATTTCAGCATTAACCTTTTCCACTTGTTCTTTTTCAGCAGTAAGTTTTTCCACCTGCTCTTTTTCGGCATTTTCTTTTTTCAGATCGTTCTTTCCAGCATTGTTTTTTTTCAGACAGTCTTTTTCAGTATTGCTTTTTTTCGGACAGTCCTTTTCAGCCTGAAACTTTTCTCCACACTCTTTACTTGCATTTTCAATCTCATTTTCAATCTCATTTCCAATCGAATTTTCACCCAGCATCAAGTTTACATAACTCGAAATATCTGTCATATTATGGAACCGGACATTCTGAATCAGGGAGGCACTGCCGATTCCAAGGCCGAGATAATTGCCTCTCTTCCAGTACACCTTATTGTGAACGCATTCCTTTCCTGCTTTGGCATAATTGGAAATTTCATAGCGGTGATACCCGGCATTTTTTAAAATATCATCAGTTATTTCATACATTCTGCGTTCCGTCTCCTCGTCCGGCAGATTCAGCTCCTGTTCATAAAAGGGGGTGCCCTCTTCCACGATCAGGCTATAGGCAGAAATATGTACCGGCTGTGGCTGCAGCGCCAATACCTTCTGCAGGGTTTCCTGATAGGACTTAAGTGTCTGCTCCGGAATGGCAGACATCAGATCCACATTGATATTGGTAAAGCCTGCTTCCACTGCCATTTCATAGGCCTTCAGAAAATCCGCACAGGTATGGATCCTGCCAAGGGCTTTCAGTTCTCCATCGTTGGCAGACTGCAGGCCGATACTGATCCGGTTAATTCCACAGGCACGGTAGGCATTCATCTTTTCCGGTGTCACCGTTCCCGGGTTCATCTCCATGCTGATCTCGCAGGTATCCGTAAGGGTAAAGCAGCTTTTCAACGTTTCCATAATGCGTATTGTCTGTTCGGGCAGAAGTACCGAAGGGGTTCCACCGCCAATAAAAACAGACACCACCTGATACTCCCGGTATTCAGGCGATGTCTCCTGTATTTCACGGCACAGTGCCTCTACATACTGCTCCTGCACGTCCGCACTCTGCGGCCCGGACAGGAAATCACAGTAGAGACATTTCCGTACACAAAATGGTATATGAAGATACAAGCTCAAATTTTGTTCCATTTATTTATCATCCAGCTTTAATACACTCATAAATGCCTTCTGCGGAATTTCCACGTTACCAATCTGACGCATACGTTTCTTTCCTTCCTTCTGCTTTTCCAAAAGCTTCTTCTTACGGGTAATATCACCACCGTAACACTTCGCAAGCACATCCTTACGATAAGCCTTGACGGTTTCTCTCGCGATGACCTTACCTCCAATCGCTGCCTGGATCGGAACCTCAAACATGTGACGCGGGATCTCGTCCTTTAGCTTCTCACACATCTTCCGTCCACGTTCATAGGCACTGTCTGCGTGCACGATAAAGGAAAGCGCATCAACCTCTTCCTTGTTAATCAGAATATCCAGCTTCACAAGCTCCGCCCGCTCATAGCCCTTTAACTCATAGTCAAAGGAAGCATAGCCTCTGGAGCGGGACTTCAGTGCATCAAAGAAATCGTAAATAATCTCATTTAACGGCAGTTCGTATTTCAGCAGTGCTCTGGTAGATTCAATATACTCCATGCCAAGGTATTTGCCGCGGCGTTCCTGACAAAGCTCCATGATCGAGCCGATAAACTCGGTTGTTACCATGATCTCTGCGGAAACCACCGGTTCTTCCATATAATCAATTTCTGTCGGATCCGGCAGATTGGACGGATTCGTCAGTTCAATCATTTCCCCGTTCAGCTTGTGTACATGATAAATAACACCCGGTGCGGTTGTTACAAGATCCAGATTGTACTCCCGCTCTAAACGCTCCTGAATAATCTCCAGATGAAGCAGTCCCAAAAATCCGCATCGGAAGCCAAAGCCAAGGGCAATTGAGGTTTCCGGCTCATAGCTTAAGGAAGCATCGTTTAACTGCAGCTTTTCTAATGCATCCCGCAGATCCGGGTACTTTGCACCGTCTGCCGGATACATTCCGCAATACACCATGGAATTTACCTTCTTATATCCGGGAAGCGGCTCTGCACAGGGATTGTTAAGATCTGTCACGGTATCTCCGACCGCCGTATCCTTTACGTTCTTAATTGAAGCAGTAATATAGCCTACCATACCGGCTTCGAGTTCATCACAGGGAATGAACTGACCTGCTCCGAAATAGCCAACCTCTACAACCTCTGCGGTTGCGCCGGTAGCCATCATCTTAATGCTTGTCCCTTTAGAAACCCTGCCATCCCTCAGACGGCAGAAAATAATGACCCCCTTATAGGAATCGTATACGGAATCAAAAATCAACGCTTTAAGCGGCTGATCGGGGTCTCCATCGGGTGCCGGAATCTTATGTACAATTGCTTCGAGCACTTCCTCTATGCCGATTCCGTTCTTGGCTGAAATAAGCGGTGCATCCTGTGCCTCAATACCGATCACATCTTCAATTTCATTCTTTACACGCTCCGGCTCTGCACTTGGCAGATCGATTTTATTAATGACCGGGAACACCTCAAGGTCATGATCCAGTGCCAGATAAACATTGGCAAGGGTCTGTGCCTCAATTCCCTGTGCCGCATCCACGACGAGAATGGCACCATCACATGCAGCAAGACTTCTGCTGACCTCGTAGTTGAAGTCCACATGTCCCGGAGTGTCAATCAGGTTGAAAATATATTCCTCACCATCCTGCGCTTTATAAATCGTCCGGACGGCTTGTGCCTTAATCGTAATTCCACGTTCTCTTTCCAGATCCATGTTGTCAAGTACCTGTGCCTGCATTTCACGGCTGGTCAAAAGCCCCGTCTTTTCTATAATACGGTCTGCAAGCGTAGACTTACCATGATCAATATGCGCTACAATGCAGAAATTCCGGATTTTGCTCTGATCAATATGTGACATAAATTCTAAACCTTTCCTGATTATACTGATAACTATTCAGAACCGCATTCATAAAACCGCTGTTTCACAGCGTAGTTTACCTCATGTGGTTACTTCGCCATACACATATAAAATGATGTCGGGGTCAAAAGTCCCGGCTCTGAATAGTTATCATTTTACCTCTTTTTGAGCACCATGGCAAGAACATGTGCTAATGGATCGCAGGCATTCATGATTTCTTCGACCGTATTATTCTGTGCCCCTAATTCGATCAGCATGCTTTTCGGGCATAAATGCATATTATAACGGTAGGCTTTCAGATAAATCTTACGTGTGAGTCCCGGATAATACTCATTGGCAAGCACCTGCGCCTGAAAGGAAAACGCCAGATTATCAAGAATATAGGGGTTTTCCAGATAGGAGATCTCTCCCTGCCTGCGCAAATAGCTCAACCCGTTAAAGAACATAAAACGTGCTGTCGGTCGTCCCTGCAAATCCATGACAAGTCTCCGGTCATTTGCCATTTCATCCCGGTGCAGATCAATCACCACTTCGATACCCGGATTCTCCTTCAAAATCTGCTCTACCGCCGGAAGTGCCTTTTCATAGGCATTGTCCCGTTCCTGATCATAGACACCTGTATCATGCAGTACGCGGAAGCCATATTCTTCGAGAAGCTCCGTCAGGCGCTCACCGGCTCCGACAATCGTTGTCGATGGGTCACCCGGAACAGAATCCACGAAATCTTCACTTGCATGCGTATGATAAATCAGGATCTGTGGACCCTGCGTTTCGTCTTCATTGTTTAATATTAAATCTTCATTTAATAATCGTTCTGCATTCAAATATTCTTCCTTCATACTGGTGGAGCCATCCACTGCAAAGAACTCGGAGCGCAAATCGTCCTGTGTCCATTGCTTCGTCCAATCATATGTATAAGCGGGCACCGCCGCCAGTTCAAATCCGGAAGAAGAGGCTCCATGTGAGAAACTTTCGTTTTCTTCCTCCCCCTGACCGGTCTCTTCATTCTGTTCCGATTCGCTTTCAGTTAAATTGTTGTCAACGTCTTCCATTCCGTTCTCCCTAAGCATCTGCTTAAAATACTCCTCTTGTGGAATCTCTGTACTTTTATTCCCTGAACGATTCTGCTCCTTCAACATCCCTTCCTGAATCTCCGGCTGAATCTGTATCCCTGCCGGAGTTCCCTGTTCATCCGAATCAACAATTTGAATCCGCATTTCTTCCAGGGCTTCAGTCTGTGCATCCTGCACACCTTCTGCTTCCAAATCTGCCAGTTCAGCCCGTTCTGTCAGTTCTGATCCCCCTGCATCCTCTGCCTCTGTTCCTTCTGTTTCCGTGATCTCCGCTCCTGCGGCACCCGCTTCTGTTTTAGCTGCTTCCGTTTCTGTTTTCTCCGCTCCTGCGGTATCCACTGCTGTTTTAGCTGCTTCCGTTTCTGATTCCACCGCTCCTGCTACGCCTGCGTCTGTTTTAGATTCTTCTGTTTTAGCAGCTTGCGTTCCTGCGTCTTTTACTCCTACTGCCACCGCTTCCGATTCTGCCGTCAAATATGCTCCATAATAGTAATAGGCAGATTCCATGGCAATGGCGCGTTCGGTCAAAGACAGCTCCGCGGCCCTGCTGTCCATCTGCCGCAGATATCCCGCCACCGGAAGATATGCCCATTCCACCTGACTAATCAATACCAGTGCTGCAAATTGTATGATACCCTTCCGGGCCAGATGACTGTTCCATAATCTATACAAGCTTTCACACCCCACTAGGGTATTTTATGCTTGCTTTGTCTTAAACATTCAATTTCATGCGTTTTACAGCTCCAGTGCCAGGTGAATGGCATTGCAGATGATATGACTGATCTGCCGGATCTCGTAATCCACATCCTTTCCTGTGACATACATATTGTAAAGCTCATCCATAGCGCCTGTTATCTTTTCTTTCCGGTCAAGAAAATCCTGATCCTCCATACCACAGTCCTTAAAAACAGCGTCCTGTACGATGGTTGCAGCGTCCACCACCGTGGGCACGCCGAGGGCAATGACCGGTACACCCAGATTTTCCTCCTGAATGGCATTCCGGTAATTTCCGACTCCGGAACCGGGATTAATTCCGGCATCGGAAATCTGAATGGTACGGTTCAGTCTTTTGATTGAACGGGCAGCCAGTGCATCAATTACAAGTACGAGATCCGGATGGGTCTGTGCCACCACACCACTGATGATTTCCTGCGATTCCATCCCGGTCTTCGCCATGACGCCCGGAACCAGGCTGCTGGTAAGAGGTAGCTTACGGCCTTCATAGGCCGCATTTCCGAATTCCATCACCATATGCCTGGTAATGGTCAGGTTATCCACCACACGCGGTCCCAACGAATCTGCCGTTACCTCCCGGTTTCCAAGACCGACAATGAGAATACTCAGCTGTTCCTTTTTCTTCGGAAGCAGGGATTTAATCTGATCCGCCAGTTCCCTGGCAATCTCCTCATGGTAATCCTCGTCAGGATGTGCCATATTAGGAGCCTCCAGTGTCACATAGGTTCCCATTGCCTTTCCCAGAAGGCGTGCCCCATTCTTACTCCCGATCGTTACCCGTGTAATCCTGATTTCACTTTCTTCCTTATATTCCTCCTCCACCTGCACCCCATGAAGGTGTTCCTCCTTCTCTGAGACACTCTCCCGTGCTTCTAAAGCCAAATCCGTCCGGATCTGTACCTGCTCCATTTTCCTGCCCTCCGAAATTTTTTCATGATTATTTGTTATTTTTCCAAAATTATCATATTTTATTCGTTTTGTTATTGACATATTTGCAGGATACGGCTACAATAATATACGTGTGTTTACATTAAGACGTCCGTGTCCGGCTTTAATGAAACATCTCAGTAACTTACGATTTTTAATAGGAGGTGTACATCGTGGCTAACATTAAATCTGCAAAGAAGAGAATTTTAGTTAATAAAACAAGAGCTGAAAGAAATAAGGCAATCAAGTCCGGAGTTAAGACAGCCGTTAAGAAGGTTGTTGTTGCTATTGAAGCAAATGACAAGGCTGCTGCACAGGAAGCTTTAGTTGCTGCTACTACAGTAATCGATAAGGCTGCCAGCAAGGGCGTTTACCATAAGAACACAGCTTCTAGAAAAGTATCCCGTTTAGCTCAGGCTGTTAACAAGATGGCTTAATTATCGGAAGACCTGATTTTTAACGAAAATATAAGACCTCAACTCATACCGTCATGTGAGTTGAGGTTTTTTGTTTGTCAAAAATAACGATTCAGTTTTGTCTGGTTCTGAATCGTTATTATAAAAAATAAGATAACTATTCAGAACCCCATTCGTAAAACCGTCGCTAACGCAACGTAGTTTTACTCATGTGGTTACTTCGCCATATAAATTATGTCAAATGTCCTTACGAATGCATGCATTCGACGTCCATATTGTCATAATTTGCATGGCTCTGAATAGTTACAAGTAATTTCTGAAAGGAAAATAACGTGAAAAGAAGTAGAGGATTAAGTGTATATTTTGTTGTGATGCTGGTTTTACTGGCACTGCTGGTTGTTCCAAGTTTTATGGACAATAACCGGATCGAATATACAAGAGGCGAATTAATGAATGATCTGGAGGCTGGCCGGGTAGTCAGCGCAGATATTACACCGAGCCGGCAGACACCTACCGGTGAGGTAACGGTTACATTGGAGAGTGGTCTGGAAAAGACCTTATATGTTACGGATGTCAGTGAAATCGAACAGTTCCTGATTTCCTTTAACATAGATCCCAATGTGGAAAAGGTACAGGAGGAAAACTGGTTTCTGACAAGTATTCTTCCGATGCTGGTGTCAGTTGTTGTACTGATTGTGTTCTTTACCATGATGAACGGGCAGAACGGCGGAAGTAATGCCAAGATGATGAATTTTGGAAAGAGCCGTGCGAAGCTTTCTGTGGGCGACGGAACCATAACGCTTAAGGATGTTGCCGGTCTTCAGGAAGAAAAGGAAGAGCTGGAAGAAATCGTGGAATTCCTGAAGGATCCTGCCAAGTTTACCAAGGTAGGAGCGAGAATCCCGAAGGGTGTTCTTTTAGAGGGTGCTCCCGGTACCGGAAAGACACTGCTTGCAAAAGCGATTGCAGGAGAAGCGGGTGTACCGTTCTTTAGTATTTCCGGTTCGGATTTCGTGGAAATGTTCGTAGGTGTAGGTGCTTCCCGTGTGAGGGATCTGTTTGAAGAAGCCAAGCATCATGCACCCTGTATTGTATTTATTGATGAAATTGATGCGGTTGCCAGAAGACGTGGTACCGGAATGGGCGGCGGACACGATGAAAGAGAGCAGACATTGAACCAGCTCCTCGTGGAAATGGATGGATTTGGTGTTAATGAAGGAATTATTGTGCTTGCAGCAACAAACCGGGTAGATATTCTGGATCCGGCCATTCTTCGTCCGGGACGTTTTGACCGTAAGATTACCGTGAACCGTCCGGATGTGGCAGGAAGGGAAGAAATTCTCCGTGTGCATGCCAAGAACAAGCCGCTTGCAGAGGATGTGGATTTAAAGAAGGTCGCACAGACAACTGCCGGATTTACCGGTGCAGATCTGGAAAATCTTCTGAATGAGGCATCCATTGTTGCAGCAAAGGAAAACCGTACCTATATCATCCAGAAGGATATTGAGAAGGCCTTTATTAAGGTTGGACTTGGCGTAGAGAAGAAGAGCCGTGTGATTTCGGATAAGGAAAAGAGAATCACGGCATTCCATGAAGCAGGTCATGCGATCCTGTTCCATGTGCTTCCGGATGTGGATCCGGTTCATATGATTTCCATTATCCCGACGGGACTTGGGGCAGCCGGCTATACGATGCCACTCCCGGAAAAGGATGAAATGTTCTTAACTAAGAGCCATATGCTGCAGGATATTATGGTTTCCTTAGGCGGAAGAATTGCAGAAGAAATTGTGTTTAATGATATTACGACCGGTGCCTCCAATGATATCCAGAAGGCAACCAAGACAGCCAGAAATATGGTAACCCGTTACGGTATGTCCGAAAAGCTTGGTGTGATTAATTATGAAAATGATGAAGATGAGGTCTTTATCGGCAGGGATCTTGCACATGCCAAGAGCCACAGTGAACTGATTTCCGGAAAGATTGATACCGAAGTCAAGGATATTGTGGATGACTGCTACCGCAAGGCAAAGGAAATCATCTTAGAGCACATGGATGTGTTAAACAGGTGTGCCGAGCTTCTTCTTGTAAAGGAAAAGATCGGAAGAGAAGAATTCGAAGCGTTGTTTGACAGTAGAGAAATTTGTAAACAGGATAATCATGTGATGGAAAACTGAATTTGCAGTTGAACTGTTACAGAATATAAACTGCCATAACAACAGAGGTACGGTAGAAAACCATCTCTGTTGTTATGGCAGTTATTTTATGCCTTTTGTCCGGTGGTAGATCTCAGGATCAGTGACGGCTCAATAACAATATGTTCGATCTGCTGACGGGAGTTGGATTTTGAAGCATTAATCTGATGCTGTATAATACGTATACAGTTTTCGGCCAGTGCCTTAGCATCCTGTGAAACTGTGGAAAACGGGAGATAGGATTCCCTGGAAACAGGTGCGTTATCAAAACCGATAATTTCATATTCGTCAGGGATGCTTTTGCCATGTTTTAATAATATGTTGATAAAGATGCTGGCATAAGTATCCGAAGACCAAAAGATTCCTTTTTTTTGCCCTTTATAGTCTTTTTCTATATTGTCATAGATTGTTTCTATTTTCTGGTATAATTTATCATAAGAATGAGGAAAGTCTTCCTGATATATTTTATAACTGGAATGATGGGATTCACATAAATCGATAAAGCCACGAATACGCTGATAACCAGGTGACATTTCATGATCTTTCGTATTTACGTGAATCAGGACATCGCAGTTGTCTTTGATAAATTGTTCTGCAGCTAACCTTCCTCCGTAGATGTTATTGGTATTAACGCTGCTGATATATTGGTCTTCACGTTCAATGGAAACGACAGGAATTCCGATTTCCTTTAGTTCCTCAGAAGGGAGATTGTGGCTTAATTCTATTAATCCTTCAATTTTATAAGATAATAATTCACGGATATATTTTCTTTCCTTATCTGGATCTTCTTTTCCAAGAAAAATAATAAACTTATATCCATATGTGGTATAGGTGTCAATCAGGTGTTGAACAATGCTGCTGTAAAACTGATGCTCAAAATGAGGAATAATGATACCGATAAATTCTGATTTACCGTTTGCCAGAATTCTGGCCACCTTATTATTTTTATAATTTAGTGCTTCCAGGGCATCTGAAATAATCTTTCGGTTTTGCAGGGTGACGCTTTCCGGATTATTGAAATAACGTGAAATGGTTGTTTTTGAAAAATGTGTGTAGGCTGCAATATCGTCAAAAGTGACTTTGGATCCCATAAGTACCTGCCTTTCTTCTGTATCTACACTATGGATAATATCATACTGCTTACTGAAAACCAATTACTTATTTCATAATAAGTAAATTGTTATATCTTATTTTACCACTCATTCTTAAAATGTAAAGTGCAAAACAACCGGTTACTTTAAAAATATAAATAAAATATATTCAAAATATACAAATATAGAACGACAATATTGTATAAAATGTAAAATTTGCAAAAGCATATTTACATATTTCTGTTGATGATGTATTATCTAGTCAAGAAAAGAAAGTAACCGGTTACCTAAAAACAACTATGAGTAAATGCCATGATAAATGGAAGAAAGGGAAATTATGAGAAAGAGACTACTGAAATTAACTTCAATGGTATTAGCTGGAACCATGCTGGTCAGCATGGCAACAGGATGTGGTTCGTCCAACACAACAACAGAAACAGCAGCGACTACAGAAACGACTGATGAGGTGACCGCTTCCTCTACAGAAGAAACATCAACAGATGGAGAAGCACCAGTTTATGGGGACAATCTGGTATGGGATGGTAATGTACCTGTAAATAATGGAGAGGATGTTTCTCTTTTGGTTTATGCACCCAGTGGAACAATTGGTGATTACTATGTTGAGTGGGCAAATAACTATATGCAGTTACGACCTAATGTAAAGATTGATATACAGCTTCAGACAGAAGATGTTGCCCAAAAAGTTATTCTGGAAACCCAGAATGGGACAGCACCGGATATGTTCTCAACACATAATGGCTGGAATACTGCAATTGTTAATACTTGTGGTATGCCGTGGACACAGGACAGGTTTAACGTAGATGGACTGTTAAAAGATTATGTTGGACTGGAGCAGTTTAAGTATAACGACAATATTTATTATATTCCTTATGGCATTATGACAAGTGGTATCTTCTATGACAAGGATCAGTGGGCAGAAGCAGGTCTGACAGAAGAAGATATTCCTAAAACGTGGGATCAGTTGATTGCAGTAGCCCAGAAGCTTACAAAAGTAGATGATAATGGAAAGATGACAGTGGCAGGTTTCGGTTTTAATGGAAATATATCTTTCCTGCTGGAAACCTTAAACTATGAAAAAGGACTTCCGATGTTCGACAAAGAAGGAACTCCCATCATCGATGATCCGATTGTTGCTGAGAATATTCAGTTTATTCAAAAGCTATATGATGAATACAAAGTAAATGACAGAAATTTTGATACGGCTGCCAATACATTTGCAACCGGCGAGTCAGCCATGATTTACAACTGGGGATGGTTAACTTACTCACTCAAATCTACTGCCCCGGATAAGAACATTGGATATTTCCAGACACCTTCCTTTGTTGAAGGAGAGGTTTGCCCTGCATATGGCCGTAACGGAGGGGACTCTTCTCTCGCTGTTAGTGCTACTTTGAAGGATGAGGCAAAGATTGAGGCGGCATTTGATTTCCTGACATATTTACTGGCAAATGATGATGCGGTATATGAATTTGATGAACTGTTAAGTATGTATCCACGTAAGATTTCGTTAAGAGAAAATCAGGAAAAAATTGATGGAAATGTTGTATTCAAAGAATTAAAGAATTATGTGGATCGTACGGTCTGGCCAGGTCCTGTACCCGGATCTTATGCTGATAACAATTATATTACCTATGTTGTGGATCCGATTTTTAAGGAGAATGCAGATATTGCATCGACTTTGACATCAGCACAGAAAGTGTGCTCAGATGCACTGGCAGAAGAAGGCAATTGGTTCTTCTCAGAGAGAGATTATCAATATGCAAGTGAATTTATCAAATAGCTAAGTTGTGAGAATAACAGAAATTATGGGAGAAAAACATATGATTAGCAGACAACGAAAAAAAAGTATACGAAGTGGTCAGAAGATGATGGTTTATATTGTTGTGACGGCACTTATATTATTTTATGGCATATTTGTATTCTTCCCGATGATTTATGCCTTGGTAGGAAGCTTCTTTAACTGGAATATTGCCAGGGGCACATTCACATTTAATGGGCTTGACAACTATATTAGTATTTTCAGTGCACCAAAATTCAGGGCAGGAATTATTAATTCTGTTATTTTTTCGGTGATTGCAACCATCCTCAGGTGTTTCCTGGGGATGGTCATAGCAGTCATGATTTATTTTTCTTCCCAAAAGCTGAAGGAATTTTACAGGACGGCTTTTTTTCTTCCTATTGTAATTTCAATGGTTGCAGCTTCTTATGTATGGAAATGGTTTTTTGATGCCCAAAATGGTATCTTCAACTGGCTGTTAAGCGTGATAGGTGTCAGTGGCCCTAACTGGTTGAATGATAGCAGCTTTGCTCTGCCGGCCATTATTATAATGACCGTCTGGAAGGACGTTGGATTTGCTGTTGTTTTATACCTTGCAGGAATTTCTCAGGTTTCTCCGGCTATTTATGAGGCTGCCAAGGTAGATGGAGCAACGAAACCTCAGATCTTTCGGCATATTATGCTTCCTTTGCTGGGGGCAGTTACCACATTTTTACTAATTACTTCCATTATTGGTTATATCCAGTCGTTTGATCAGTTTTTTGTCATGACAGAAGGCGGACCTGGAACATCAAGTTATGTAATGGGGCTTTATCTGTACGAGACAGCATTTAAGAGCTATGACTTTGGTAAAGCATCTGCAGTTTCATTTGTAATGTTTTTTGTTATTTTGATTTTGACACTGCTTAATTCAAAAAAGAAGAATGCATAGGGGGTCGGTGTTATGAGCAAAGCAAAGATATTTAATTTTCTGGTAAATGCGTTTTTAATGATTATGGCTCTGTCCATGATACTGGTATTTGTTGTTTTAATTATCGGCTCATTTAAACCTAATTCGGATTTGCTGAAAATCCCGGATGGATTTTTGAATCTAGACTTTACGTTAGATAACTATAAGGCGGTTTTTTCAAAACTGGATTTCCTCAGAGTTACCTTTAATTCTATGTTTCTCGCAGTTATAAGGGTGGTTGTTGTGCTATACACAAGCGCAATAGCTGCATATGTACTGGAAAAAATGGAGTTTAAAGGGAAACATCTTTTGTTTGCTGCGATTTTAAGTACCATGATGATTCCGTGGACGGTAACCCTTGTTCCCAAGTATCAGCTGATGTCATGGTTTAAATGGCTGAACAGTTATAATGCATTGATTATTCCGTTTTTATTTGATACGTTTGGTATTTTTATGTTAAAACAGTTCCTAAATGGAATACCGGATTATTTTGTTGAAGCAGGGAGAATTGACGGAGCTTCTGAATTTTATATATTTCATAGATTGGTATTACCCCAGATGAAGGGGGGATTGGCTTCTCTGGGTATTTTGAAAGCATTGGATTGCTGGAATGACTTTATGTGGCCATATCTGGTGTTAAACAGACCGGAAAAATTTACACTGCCTATTGCTTTGAAGTCTTTGTCTAACAGTTATTGGAATGATTTTTCATGGATGCTTACAGGAATTACAATTTCGATGATTCCAGTGGTAATTTTATATCTGTTCTTTAAGGATAAATTAATTGAAGGAATGGCTTTTGCAGGCACAGCAAACTAAATTTAAGATTCAGAGGTGAAATATGAAATTAACATACCAGGATTTATTAGAAAAAATGACAAATATGGAAATGCTTGCCATTCCTCCTGAAAAAGGAGAGATGGGAGGAAATTTCTCAAGCTATGACCGGAATTCATCCTATGATCCTTCAACAGATACTTACAGCCAATGGGGAGCAAACAGAGATTGTGATGGGTATATTCGTATGGAAAAGGATCGTCTTGTGGCATTTGAAATGGAAGGTCCCGGGGTGATCTGGCGGATCTGGAGTGCAAATCCACAGGAGGGGCACATCAGAATCTATACAGAGAATGAGCAAAAAGAGAAAATGGATATGCCATTTCGAAAACTGTTTGAGAGATATGCCTATGATGAAAGCAGAGTGGAGTGGCCAGCTAATTTTCCCGAATTGATGCCGATCTTATCAAGGGGTAGAAACCGGTTTATTCCAATTCCTTTTAATCATTACTGTAAAGTTACTTTGGATCCTGGATGGGGTGAATTTTATCACATCACTTATACTAAATTTCCATCATGTGTGGAGCTTCCTGAATACTCGTTGGATATGGAAATTGAAGTCCAAACAGCGCTTGCTGTACTGGATCGAAAGTTTTATTTAAGAGGTAAGGAAGCGTATGAAGCAAATCAGCTTGAAAATACTTTGGTTGAAAATCTGACGTTGAACTGCGAGGCTGGAGAACAAAAGATTCTTTATCAGTCAGATAAGCCTTTGGCAATTAGTGGAATCTGGCTTCTTGCAGACGAAAAGCAATGTGCCTGGGAAGATCTGGAGAAGCTTCGAATGGAGATATACTGGGATGGTGAAAAGGAAAAGAGTGTGTCGTGCAGTTTGGCCTCCTTTTTTGGAGTTATAAAGGAATCCTGTGAATACCGTTCCTGGCCAGTTTCCAAGACTGAAAGAGAATGTGCAGCGTTTTGGTATATGCCATGTAAATCAGTTATTATTAAAATTATAAATAATCATAATATAAAGCTCAGATTGGATTTTAGAATCCGTTATGCAGATATATCCATGGATGAGGCAGAACAGCTTATGAGGTTTCATGCAAAAGAGCATGGAACAGAATTCGCTTATCTTGAAAAGGAACGTTTTGAAAAATCAGGTGACAGATGGCCGGATTGGCCGGTTTTATTATGCAAAGGGAAGGGCCGTTTTTGCGGTATGCATCTTGTGGTGGATAATCATTTTGTAAAACCTGAAAATGAAGCAGAAGAATGGTGGTATGGCATTGCGGATAACAAAACCATTGATTGGTGGTGGGGGGAAGGTGACGAAAAATTTTTTGTTGATGGTGAAAAATTTCCTTCTTCTTTTGGAACCGGAAGTGAAGATTATATAGGATATGCCTGGGCGGCTGAACCTCCACATGTATATTTTGATAGTGCATATGCTGTGCAGAATGCAGTCCCACTGGATGGAAACGGAAACACTTCTCTGTTACGTTTTCATATATGCGATGCAATTCCTTTTCAAAATCAGTTTGAAGGTTTTCTGGAAAAATACAATGATAACGGATGGTCAGTGAATGCAACATGTGAATATACAGTTACGCCTTTTTGGTACGTTTTACATGATGGAAATCAGGTAGATCCATATCAATAATCGGAGGAATATGATGAGTCAGTTGTTAGAAAAAGCAAGAGAATTTGAACAGAAAGAAATAAATAAAATCAACATGGAGGAACGTCCGGTTTTTCATTTTTCCAATCCGGTCGGCTGGATGAATGACCCGAATGGATTTTCGGATTATCATAAGGAACATCATTTATTCTTTCAGTACTATCCATATGAAACCTGTTGGAATTCTATGCACTGGGGACATGCAAAGAGTAAAGATTTTATTAAGTGGGAATATTTACCTGCGGCGCTTGCTCCGGATCAGGAATACGACAGCTATGGTGTATTTTCCGGAAGTGCAATAGAAGATAAAGGAAAGCAGGTATTGGTATATACCGGAGTGAATGAAGTCTTGAAGGATGGGAAAGCATATGCCCGTCAGAATCAATGTGTAGCAATAGGTGATGGTATCAATTATCAAAAAATTTCTTGTAATCCTGTAGTACGTTCTGATATGTTACCGGAAGGAAGCAGCAGGGAAGATTTCCGTGATCCCAAGATATGGAAAGAAGAAGATAAATACTATATGGTGGTTGGCAGCAGGGGAAGTGACGGAAGCGGGCAGGTCGCATTGTTCTCAGCAGATCGGCTTGATTCGTGGAAATTTGTCGGAATTATAGACAAAAGTGCAAATGAATTGGGAAAAATGTGGGAATGTCCGGATTTTTATCATTTGGAAGAGAAATATGTATTAATGGTTTCGCCACAGGAAATGGAAGCGAAGGAACGGGAATTTCATAGTGGAAACAATTCTGTGTTTCTGATTGGAACCTATTGCAAATGTAATTATAAATTTAACCGTGAAAAAATACAAAATGTAGATTACGGATTAGATTTTTATGCTCCCCAGACGATGCAGACAGAGGATGGAAGAAGAATATTAATTGGCTGGATGCAATCATGGGATAATCCGATATATCAGGACATCCATGCCTGGTCTGGTATGATGACAATACCGCGTGAACTCACGATAAAGGAAGGGCATGTCTGCCAGTGGCCGGTAAGGGAATTGGAAAAATACCGGACAGGTAAAGTATCATATGAGAGTGTTGTGGTTGGAAAGGAATTAAGTCTGGCTGATATTGAAGGAAGAAGTATTGATATGGAAATTCAGCTGACAGGAGATACATATCAAAAATACAGAATGAAACTGGCAGCAGGTGACAGCCGGTATTCTGAAATTATCTATAATAGAAAAGAAAAAGTACTTACATTCGACCGTACATATTCCGGATTGAAAAGGGATGCTACCAGTATGCGTAGTATGTATGTAGAAGAAGAGAATGGAATGTTAAGTCTCAGGGTATTAGTGGACAGGTATTCTGTGGAAATCTTTGTAAATAACGGAGAGCAGGTGATGACCTCGCTGATCTATACACCCTTAAGTGAAAATTCCATATCTTTTTCCTGTGAGGGTGAGGCTTGTATGAATATTACCAAGTATAATATTGAGGTATGATTATGAAGAAGTATGATGTTGTTGCGCTTGGTGAATTGTTGATAGATTTTACACAAAACGGATATAGCGAGCAGGGCAACCCGATTTTTGAGGCAAATCCAGGAGGAGCTCCCTGCAATGTTCTTGCCATGCTGCAGAAGCTTGGGCGTAAAACAGCGTTTATCGGTAAGGTTGGACGAGATGGCTTTGGATTCCAACTTGAAAAGGCATTGAAGGAAGTTTCCATTGCAACGGACAATTTATGCTTTGATGATGTGCGTACAACATTAGCTGTGGTGCAAAAGAAATCAGATGGAGACAGAGATTTTTTCTTTTACAGGAATCCGGGGGCAGATATTATGCTCAGACCGGAAGAGATACGGGAGAATCTGATTAAAATGACGAAGATCTTTCATTATGGTTCCCTGTCCCTTACAAACGAACCGGTCAGAACAGCGACACGGAAAGCAGTTGGTATTGCTGAAGAAGCAGGAGTTATTATTTCGTTTGATCCAAATTTAAGAAAACCACTGTGGAAAACGGAAGCTCTTGCCAGAGAACAGATAGAATACGGAGTACGGCATTGCCAGGTGTTAAAAATATCAGATGATGAGCTGGTCTGGTTTACCGGAAAAGAAGATTTTGATCAGGCGGCAGAGTATATGCAAACCCAATATCATATTCCCCTTCTTTTGATATCAATGGGAAAACAGGGAAGCCGTGCTTATTGTGGTGAACAGCGGGCAGAAATTCCGGCATTTTTAAATCCCCATACTATTGAAACCACAGGTGCCGGAGATACTTTTATGGGATGTATGCTGCATCAGATTCTGGATAGAGGGTTTCGGAATTTAACAAAAACAGATATGGAAGAAATGTTACAGTTTGCAAATGCGGCAGCTTCGCTTATTACAACCAAAAGAGGTGCACTCAGGGTGATGCCTGCAAAGCAGGAAATTAAGGATTATCTTTCTGCCTTCTGTTAATAAGGTTCTGTTATTTAATATATATCTTTCAATTTGGTGAAAATGCACAAAAAGCAATAATGATTTTTGTAATATTTGTGAATCGTGAGTATTTACGCAAAAATAGGCATATGCTATTATACTACTTGTAACCCCCCCCCAATACATTATATAGTTTTTGCTATACCCCATAAGAAAGAAATACCTTCTCTAAAAAGGACAGTAAATGTTTACTGTCTTTTTTACTATGCTGAGACTTTAATGCGGTAAAGTTGTAAAGAAAAAGATGGCGCATACTGTTCTTGATTCTGGGACATGGTTGGTATAAAATAAATCTGATTATGATTTTTCCGATCGGGTTATACTCATTTTTGTGTAACGAATCAGAATAGTTACCATTCTATAAAAAACAGATGGAGCATATTGTATATGGATATCAATCGTATTATGAAAACCGAGCAAAACATGATATATATATCAGAAATGAGGCCGGTTTTTAACCGTGCGGCATTATTCAGTGACACAACAGAGAATTATATCAGTCCTGCAGAACCCAATCCGTATTCTGAAGTACAGGTACGATTCCGTACCAAGGCGAAGAATATCGACCGGGTTTTTCTGGTACACGATAATGAGAGAATTCTGATGACCGTTACAGAAGGGGACGATGAGTTTGATTATTTTACCTGTTCCATCGAGGTAGAGCAGGAACAGTACAGCTATTATTTTGAGGTGCAGGTCGGAAGGATTAATTGTGTCTATGATACGCGCGGAGTTTCCAAGTACCCTGAGGAAACGTTCTTTTTCCGGATTATTCCGGGCTTTAAGACGCCGAAATGGGCTAAGGGAGCGGTAATGTACCAGATCTACGTGGATCGCTTCTATAATGGCGATCCGACGAATGATGTCCTGACAAATGAATATCAGTATATCGGGGACAAATCCGTCCGCGTAGAGGACTGGAACAAGCATCCGGCCAGCATGGGGGTTCGTGAATTTTACGGAGGTGATCTGCAGGGTGTACTTGATAAGATGGATTATCTGCAGGATCTTGGCATTGATGTTATTTATTTTAATCCCCTGTTTGTTTCTCCGTCCAATCATAAGTATGATATTCAGGATTATGACTACATTGATCCGCATATTGGAAAAATTGTCCATGACGAGGGAGAGCTTTTGCGTCCCGATCAGAAGGAGAATCGTGAAGCAACCAGATATATTGACCGCGTGACCAATAAGGAAAATCTCGAAGCCAGCAATGAGCTTTTTGCACAGGTGGTGGCGGAGGCTCATAAGCGTGGCATGAAGGTCATTCTGGATGGTGTGTTTAATCATTGCGGATCCTTTAATAAATGGATGGACAGAGAGCGTATTTATGAGAATGCGCCCGGATATGAAAAGGGCGCCTATATCAGTAAGGATAGTCCGTATCACAATTATTTTCAGTTTTTTAATGATCATGCGTGGCCTTATAACAGTGCATATGATGGCTGGTGGGGACATGATACCCTGCCGAAGCTTAACTATGAACAGTCAAAGGAGCTGTTTAACTATGTGATGCATATTGCAGCTAAATGGGCTTCTTTTCCCTATAACATTGATGGCTGGCGTCTGGATGTGGCTGCAGACCTTGGACACAGTCCGGAGTATAATCATTATTTCTGGCAGCAGTTCCGTAAGGCAGTCCGGGATGTGAATCCGGAAGCAATTGTACTTGCGGAGCATTACGGAAGTCCGAGAGACTGGCTGAACGGCAAGGAATGGGATACGGTGATGAACTATGATGCATTCATGGAGCCGGTAACATGGTTTCTGACCGGTATGCAGAAGCACAGTGATGATTTCCGTGGAAATATGCTCGGCAATGCAGACAGCTTCTTACAGGCAATGCGTTATCATATGGCAAGCTTTACGACACCGTCCTTACAGATCGCCATGAATGAGTTATCGAATCATGATCACTCCCGGTTTCTGACAAGAACCAATCATATGGTGGGAAGAACGAATACCTTAGGACCGGAGGCAGCAGAAGCGGGCGTAAATAAGGCAGTGCTGCGCGAAGCAGTTGTCATTCAGATGACCTGGCCCGGTGCACCAACGATTTATTATGGCGATGAAGCCGGAGTATGCGGCTTTACGGATCCGGATAACCGGAGAACCTATCCATGGGGGAAGGAGGATAAGGAGCTTATCCGTTTCCACAAGGAAATGATCCGTATCCATAAAGAGAATAAGGAACTGTTAACCGGATCCCTGAAATTTCTGGATGGGGATTATAATATTCTGGCTTACGGACGTTTTAACCGTCATGCATGCACAGCGGTTTTCCTTAACAATAACGACCACGAAATTACCAGAGAGATAGACGTGTGGTATATTGGTGCTCCCAAGGAAGGTGTTATGCAATGTGTGATGCTGACCACTGCAGATGGATTTGATGTAGAAGTGCATGAGTATCCCATTGTTTCCGGTAAGGTGATGGTGACACTTCCCGGAACGTCTGCAATTGTGTTGAGGTATGAGAAAGCGTAACAAGTAACAGCAGATGGATGAGGTATGAGATGAAATTCCTGAAGAATCTCTATTTGCAATGTATTGAAAGAAAGCTGTCAAATAAAATCACATTTGTAATCGGAGTTATTTTCGTTATACAGGTCGTGATGGTTTTTGTGATGTATTCTTATTCTTATCATATCCGTCGTGAGGAAATTGTTGAAAATAATATACAGATACTGCATCAGGTAAATACAAATTATTTTGCCGGGATTATTGAAGAAATTGATACTGCTTCCATGGAAATCTTCTATGATAAAGTATTTTGGGAGAGAAATGAAGGAACTTCGGTAAATGAGGATAGTCAGATTTATAACATACTGGCAAATCAGTATCATTCCAATAATGATTTGAACAGTATTTACCTGTATTCCAGTGCATCAAATAAATTCTATATTATGGATGAGGCTTCCTTTAACCAGATTCCGGTGAAATCTTCGGCCAGTACACTGTATATATTTAATGGTGACGATTTGCAGAAAATGCCCTGGTATGAGGCGGCACAGGAAAATAATGGTCTGGCAGTATCACTGGCAACAGAGATCCGGCATAACAATCAGGATATTATCTGTTTTTCACGGTATATGCAGTATCCGTTGAAAAATAATGATTATTATTTTGTGATTTCTTTAAACCTGGGTAAAAGGAAATTTGACACGCTTTGCCGTCAGCTGAATAATGAAAATGAAGAACTGATGATTTTCGATCAGGAAAAGCTTATTTATGACAGCAGTAACCAGTCGGATGAAGTGATAAATGATTTGGCACAGACGATTCAAAAGCAGGAAGCGGCAAATTACTGGTTCACAGCAAAAATCAATTCAAGAAAATATGTGGTTATTGGTGACAGATCTGAAGACAATGGTTGGACCATGTTAAAACTGGTGCCGCAGAATGAGATGATCAGAGATGTTAGGCTACAGTTCCTGACGAACTGTTTTATTGTCTTTCTTATCTTTTCAGCAGGCATTTTCTGTCTGTCCTATATTATTAACCGAACCATGAAACCAATTGAAAATCTGGCAGAAATCATGAGGCATTACCGGCAGGGAAAGCGCTATGAGGAACCCGAACTGAGTGGAAGGCTTGATGAGGTAGGTACACTGTATTCCAGCTTTGAAAAAATGAATGAGAGAATTAATACACTGATTGAATCGGAATATCAGAGTCAGATCCAGGAGAAGCAGGCCCGGCTGGAAGCATTACAGGCGCAGCTGGATCCACATTTTCTTTATAATACGTTGCAGACGATCAGTGGAATTGCCATAGAAAATAATGTATTAGAAATTGAAGAAATTAATAATTCACTCAGTGAGATTTTACGATACAGCTTAAACAACAGTAAACAGCTGGTAAAGATTGACGAAGAAGTAAAAATTGTACAGGATTATATGAATATACAAAAACACCGGTTTGGTGACAGGGTAAATCTGGAGATTGATTTGTCCAAAGAGGCTCTTGAACTTCGGGTTCCGGTATTCTTTTTACAGCTTCCGGTAGAAAATGCGATCAAGCATGGTATGGAAAAGTCGGTTCATACTGTAAATATCCATGTTTATGATACGCGGATCAGGCATATTTTTTATATCCATGTGGAAGATGATGGACATGGAGTTACCGATGAACGTCTGGAAGAGATCCGAACGATGCTTCGGGGAGAAAGCAGGACGGAATCTAATGAATATAAACCAAAAGGCCTGGTTAATCTAAATGAGAGAATCAGGCAGCAGTTTGGTTCAGATTATGGTGTATGGATTGATCATATGGCAGAGGGCGGTACACAGGTCGTGCTTACAGTACCAGAAGGAGGACAGGATGCTGAAAGTACTCATAGCGGATGATGAGAGAATTGTGCGTAAAACACTCCGGCTCATTGGCAATTGGGACGAGTATGAAATGGAGATTGTCGGGGAAGCACAGAATGGGATGGAAGCCCTTGAAATGATCGATCAGCTTAAACCGGATATCCTGTTACTGGACATGAAGATGCCCGGACTTTCCGGAAATCAGATATTGGAGCAGCTGACAGGGAATAGAAAGCGGATACATGTTATTGTGATCAGTGGCTATGATGATTTTGAATATGCCAGGATGGCTTTAAAATATGGTGCAATTGATTACCTGTTAAAGCCTATTAACAGGAATGAATTTAATCAGGCACTGCACAGGATTTATGAGAATGAGCAGAAATTGCAGATCCAGGGTGTAGAACGTAAAAAGGATGCTTTGGAACAGATTAAAGATAGAATTGATACTTATTACATGGAGGATATTTCTCTTACGAATCTGGCAGAAGCATATTTTATGAACAGCGATGTTTTATCCAGATTATTTAAGAAAAAATATGGTGTCAATATTACGAGTTATATTAATGATGTCCGGCTGACGCAGGCGAAAATTTATCTGACGGCAGGATATAACAGTGCACAGGTATCGGAAATGGTAGGCTATCATGACAGTAATTATTTCAGCCGTGTATTTAAAAAGTATTATGGAATATCTCCGACACAGTTTGTAGATGAAATGAATCATAGTTGAAGGAAAGGGTCATTTGAAAAAATGATCCTTTTGTCGATTTTGTCCTAAAAACAGTCGAAAATGTCTATGTCATGATGCATAATTAACAGATAAGATATAACCATGAAAGGCAATTTCAAATGTAAAGAGGAGGGTTACAAATGAAAAGTAAAAAATTAATATCACTTGGTATCATGGCAGCAATGCTTACAGGAATGGTATTGACAGGCTGTGGACAGAGCCAGCAGGCAGGGGAAACAACGCAGGGTTCATCGGAAGCGACAGAAACAACAGAATCAACATCAGCAGAAAGTACAGCAGCATCCGGTGAAACGGTAGAATTGGAATTCCTGTTTGGAGATCCGAACAGAACGGAGATTTTCAGCAGAATTGTGGATGATTTTAATAACAGCCAAAGTGCTGTTCATGTGACATTTAATGCGACAGGAACCAATCATCTGGAAGAATTAATGACAAGACTTGCAGCAAATGATGCGCCGGATATGACCAGCCAGTTACAGGGGTATGAACTGGCAAGCTATGTGGAAGCAGGATATATCAAAGACATTAAAGATGAGCCATTTATGAAATATATCCGTGATACAGAGCTTGATACGGTTACCATAGACGGTGGGGTATATGGCATTCCGATGGACACACAGGCATGGGGTGTATTCTATAATAAAGAGTTATTTGATAAGGCAGGTATTTCAGAAGTTCCGACTACGGTAACAGAATTAAAGGACTGTGTAGATAAGCTCAAGGCAGCAGGAATTACACCATTTGCAGCAGGGTATGCCACGGAATGGACAATTGGCCAGTTCCTTGGTTATGGGGCATCTTCAATCCTGACTCCTGCAGCAGTAGAACTGGGAGATAATTATAAGAAAGGAAACTGGACCTTTGACCAGCCGGGAATTGATCAGGCGTTTGACGTATTGGATCTGGTTGGTGATAATACCCAGGACCGGCCTTTTGATACCGATGTGTCCGGACAGTATGCAACCTTTGCCAAGGGAGATGCAGCCATGATGCTTCAGGGTAACTGGTCCATCTTACAGATCAGGGAATTAAATCCGGATATTAAGATGGGAATGTTCCCACTGCCGATTTCAGATAATGCAGATGATCTATTGTTCCCTAAGCAGTATGGATTTGTAATTAATGTTTTAAAAGCATCGGATGAAGATCCGAATAAGGCAGCAGCAATCAACCAGTTTATGGAATATTTCTTAAATCCTGAAAACGGAGGCGGATATTATTACGATGAAATTGGTGTACCTACAGCAAATGCATTGGCTGAGCCTAAATTAGATGAGGCATCTGAAATTCTGCAGCAGTATTTGGAAAATGAGAAAACCGTGTTTACTTATTATGCATATGAACCTGCGGGATTTGATGCAGAATCCTGGAAAGTAACGGTAGAGTACCTGAATTCCGGTAATAAGGATCACAAGAAGCTGATTCAGAATTTTAATGACGCATTTGATAAATATGCAGATGCATTAGAATAAGTTTTATGAATAGACTGCAAAATTAAAGTTCATATTATTTGATTTTGCAGTCTTTTTCAATAGGAGACGGACATGAAGAGTAAGAAAAAAAGAGTAAGAGAAATCACAGATTATATTAAATTTGTATTTCCTATGTTGATTTTATATATTTTATTTTTTATCCTTCCACTGTTTCAGACAATCGGTTACTCTTTTACAGATTACAATGGAATAAATCCCAAAAAAGAATTTACGGGTCTGACTAATTATTTCGATGTATTTCAGGATAAATGGTTTTATAATTCAATGGCATTTACCGGAAAGTCCGTATTATTAATGATTTTGCTGGCCAATGTATTGGGCTTTCTTTTAGCACTGGCTTTGAATACAAAAATAAGAAGCAGAAATATATTGCGTGCAATTGTATTTTGTCCATTTGTTTTCAATAATGTAACAGTTGGATTTATCTGGCAGTTTTTACTGGGAAGATTCATGACAGATCTGTATCCACTGACCGGTTGGAAGGTATTTAACATTGGATGGCTGTCCGATAACCGTCTGGTCTTATACTCAGTGGTTTTTGTTAAGCTATGGCAGAGCATAGGCTATTTTATGGTTATTTATCTGGCAGGATTACAGCTGCTTCCGCAGGATCCGCTGGAAGCAGCTGTGATTGATGGCTGTACAGGTATTAAGATGATTCGTTATATTACAATACCGTTAATGAAGCCAACAGCATTTGTATGTATCTTTCTGGCAATTACAGAGAGTCTTAATATGTTTCCGTTGATTATGAGTTTGACTAATGGTGGTCCGGGTCATGCCTCAGAAAATATATCTTTGTATATTTATAATGAAGCTTTTAAGAGCCACAGGATGGGATACGCTTCGGCTCTGGCCGTTATACTTACCATTATTATGACCATAATTGCCGGTCTGCAGATGAAACTGACAAGGGAGGATGCAGGATGAAAAAAGAAAGAAAAGTCAATATGATTCTTGCCATCGTGCTTTGGTTAATATGTATTGCCATGTTCCTTCCGATGGTATTTGTAATTATTAATTCCTTTAAGACCTTTGGACAGGTAGTCATGGAACCACTGGCATTGCCGGAAGAGTGGAATCTTGATAATTTTAAGGAGGTTATGAAAACCGGAAATTATCTTAAGGTTTTTGGAAATACGATCTACTTTGCAGTGGTAAGTGGAGTTATCGTGATTGCACTGGGGGCTATGGCAGGATATAAGCTGGACAGAATGAATAATCGTATCGGGGAAATCACATCAATTGTATTTATGATTGCAATGATGCTTCCGTTTCCGGTTATTATGATACCGTTGGCAGTCGTTGCATCAGAGCTTCATATTTCCAACAATCTGACGTTGGTGTCGGTATTGAATGCAGGATTTTCATGTTCACTGGCGGTGATTATGTATAAACAGGCGGTAAGTTCCATTCCGAAGGAACTGGATGAGTGTGCCTGTATGGATGGGGCAAGCGGATATCGTTTCTTTTTCAGGATTATTTTTCCGTTATTAAAACCGATTACAGGAACAGTCGCTGTATTGTATTTCATCCGGTATTGGAATGATTTGATGCTTCCTATGATCCTTATTTCCAAAAAGGAGTTATACACTATTCCGTTGTCGCAATTATCTTTTTATAACCAGTTTACGCAAAACAGATGGAATCTGCTGCTGGCCTCCGGCCTTATGGCGATTATACCTGTTGTGATCATTTATTTATTTGCACAGAGAACCATTATCAGCGGTGTCGCAGCCGGTGCAGTGAAAGGATAGAGAAATGTATAAAGAGACCAGAATGTCAGAAGTAAAAATAACAGATGGATTAATACATAAAAAGCGTAATATAGTTGAAGAGAAAACAATTCCCTATATCCGAAAGGCGTTAAACAACGAGCTTTACGGTGTTGAACCGAGCGGGGCATTTGAAAACTTCCGGATCGCAGCCGGGGAATCAGACCGCAATTTCTATGGTCTGGTGTCACAGGACAGTGATGTATTTAAGTGGATGGAAGCCGCTTCTTTGAGTTTACAATATGAAAATGAGGAAATGCAGACTTATTTAGAGGAAGCAATTGATTTATTGGACCGGGCACAGCAGAAAAATGGATATCTGAATACTTATTATATCATTCATGGATTGCAGGACCGCTGGCACTATCTTAAGGAATCCTGTCAGTTATATTGTGCAGGACATCTGATTGAGGCAGCGGTATCTGCCTACCAGACAATTCAGAATACGAAGCTGCTTGAAATAGCAAGGGCCTATGCAGATTATATTGACTATAGCTTCGGAATAGAAGAAGGCAAGATTCACGGATATGACGGGCATGCGGAAATCGAGCTTGCACTTTACCGGTTATATGAGGAAACAGATGTAGAAAGATACAAATTATTAGCAGACTATTTTGTCGAGGAACGTGGGAAAAAACCATATTTCTTTTCAAAAGAGAATAGAAATCAGAATGTACGGAATAATCTGGTTTATGAACTGGAGGAAAGTAATTATCAGCATTCGCAGTCTCATCTGCCGATTCGGGAACAGACAGAGCCGGTAGGGCATGCCGTAAAGGCAATGTATTATTATACTGCAGCCGTTGACAAAGCGAGACTGAATGAGGATAAGGAGCTGTTTGCACATATGTGTAAGCTGTGGCAAAGCGTCGTATCACAGAAAATGTATCTGACAGGTGCGATTGGAGCATGTGCTTATGGAGAGAGCTTTTCTTATCCGTATGATCTTCCGACCGATCTGATGTATGGAGAAACCTGCGCCGCAATTGGCCTTTTCCTTTTATCCTATCATATGCTTCTGGTAGAAACAGACAGCAGATACAGTGATATCATGGAGAGAACCTTATACAATGCGATTCTGGTTGGAATGTCGGAGAGCGGAACAGAGTTCTTTTATACGAATGCACTGGAGATTGATCCACGGAAATGTGAAAAGAGACAGGATTATTCCCATCTGAAGGCAGAACGTCAGACATGGTTTGACTGTCCGTGCTGTCCGCCTAATATTGCAAGGCTGCTTATGGGAATGAATAAATACATCTATACCGGGGACAGAAATGAACTGAATGTTCATTTATTTATTGGAAGCAGCATTCAGAAAGCCGGCTGGAGTGTGCGTCAGGAGACCGTGTATCCGGATAATGGGAATGTGAAATTCTATGTGAAAAAAGATAATTCCGAAAAAGGTACTTTCAGAGTGAGAATCCCGGAATGGTGCAATCATTATGAGGTATCTCTGGACGGAGAGAAGCTTAAAGGAATAATCCGGAAGGGCTATCTGGAAATTACGAAAGAAGACTGGAGCAAAGAGAGTGTACTGGAAATCTGCTTTGATATGGTGCCTCAAAAGGTTTACGGAAGTCTGAAAGTAAGCTCCCTCACAGGAAAGACAGCTGTTACGTGTGGTCCCCTTGTATATTGTGCAGAAGAAGCAGATAATCAGGAGCTCCATACTCTTTACATAAAAAGAGAAGGACAGGTCTGTCACGCAGACGGAAGGTTAATTGTTGATGGTTATCGTGCAATAGAACGGAATACGGGGCTGTATGGAGAGCAGTCACCGGATTATGAAGAAATTAAAATCTGTCTGGTGCCGTATTATTCGTGGGGGAACAGAGGTAAAGGAGCCATGACTGTATTTTTGAAGGAGAGGTGATTGTAGAATGAAGCATTCACAAATGCAGATCGAGGACTGCTTTTGGAGTCCGGTTATATCCAAAATGTGTAATGAAATTATACCTTATCAATATGAGGTATTAAATGATGAAATAGAAGGGATTCCGAGCAGCCATGCAATTGAAAACTTTCGCATTGCATCCGGACAGAAAAATGGTAAATATGTGGGTATGCTCTTTCAGGATAGTGATGTGGCAAAATGGATTGAGGCAGCAGCTTATTCCTTAAAAGTGAATGATGATCCTGAAATCCGGAAGAAAATCGAAGATGTGATTGATCTCATAGAGCAGACGCAGCAGGAAGATGGATATCTGGATACATACTATATCTGTGAAAAACCGGATCAGAGGCTTAAGAATATTGCACATGGACATGAAATGTACTGTGCGGGACATTTACTGGAAGCAGCGGTCGGATATGCGGAGGTTACCGGTGAAGAACGGTTTCTGCATATCATGGAACGATATATAGAATGGTTTATGGACCGGATTGGCCCGGATGAAAATCAATTGCATATTTATCCTGGACACCCGGAGCTGGAGCTTGCTTTGTATAAGCTGTATCAATATACCGGAAACGATCAGTATCTGGAATTTATGAAATATATTCTGATGGAGAGAGGAAAGCAGCCCTCTTTTCTATTGGAAGACTCCGGCTATGGAGAGCAGTATCATGATAAATGGTTTGCTCTGGAATATCATCAGGCACACAAGCCGGTTCTTGAACAGACAGAAGCCGTCGGGCATGCAGTCCGGGCAATGTACCTGTATTCCGGTATGGCAGATCTGGCAAAAGCATCCGGGGATGAGGCACTTTTTAATGCGTTAAAGGTGCTCTGGACAGATGTAACTACTAAGAAAATGTATATTACAGGGGCGATTGGTTCTGATGAGCATGGCGAAGGGTTTTCGATTGCGTATGATCTGCCAAATGACCGTGCCTATGCAGAAACCTGTGCTTCTATCGGATTGTTTATGTGGGCACGCAGAATGCTTAAACTGGAATGGAACAGCAATTATGCGGATGTGATGGAGGTAGCACTTTATAATGGAATATCAAGTGGCATGTCCGAAGATGGAAAACAATATTTTTATGTAAATCCTCTTGAAGTAAATCCGGCTAAGGTTCACCAAAGATATGATATGAGACATGTCCGGTCAAGCAGAGTGACCTGGTTCGGGTGTGCATGCTGTCCTCCGAATGTGGCGCGTATTCTGACTTCATTGGAGAGATATAATTATGATATAGCGGATGATTCCTGCAGTATGGCAATCCATTTGTATCTATGCGGACGGATCATCATGCCGGATGATAGTGTATGGAATATCACGGGATCATATCTCACAGATGGAAAAATAGAAGTTTCCTATACCGGTGAAGAGAAGGACTTTACGTTAAAATTAAGAAATCCCGGTTGGAGTACAGGGACAGAAATCAGAATGAATGGTCAGCCGGTTGAAGCAGAACAGGAACAGGGATATTTTTCTGTTTCCAGAAAGTGGAAAGATGGAGATAAGCTTCAGTTAAAGTTTGGAATTACTGCACAATTGGTATACGCCAATACCTGTGTGGAAGACGATGCAGGTAAGGTAGCTGTTATGAGAGGACCGGTTGTATTCTGCCTGGAAGAAGCGGATAATGGTAAGCATTTATCAGAATTAATGATTGAGTCAATCGACAGTCAGTGTCAGGACAGTGTGATCTTAAAGGGATACCGTGAGCATACGGAAGATCATAAGGCACTATATTCCACAATACCGCCCCGGATAGAAGAAACATCAATAAAGGCCATCCCCTATTCCCACTGGGGAAATGCAGGGGAAGGAGAGATGAGAGTCTGGGTAAGAAAGGTTTCGACTTTTTAAAATTATGATCTTGCGTTTTAACAGATGATATGGTATATTCTATTATTGTCAGGACTTCGTGAGCAATATGCTCACGAGACTGTATGGATGGATTCCCGAGTGGCCAAAGGGGACAGACTGTAAATCTGCTGCAAATTGCTTCGGTGGTTCGAATCCACCTCCATCCATTTGAAGTCTGCGTTGCGGATTTCAACCTATGCATCAATGAGGTTAATGGAACAGCACTTGTGCGTATGTCCATGATCTAAACCGAGATGCATATTGTGGCGTCTGCAGGTGTGGCGGAATAGGCAGACGCAAGGGACTTAAAATCCCTCGGTGGCAACACCGTGCCGGTTCAAGTCCGGCCACCTGCATAAAATTGGAAATGCTTAGAATGTTGGCAACAATATTCTAAGCATTTTTCTTACTTTATAGGAAGTGAACTCTTTATTTATACAAGAATTGTTTATGTATTTGACGGAGGAAAAGAATGACCGAGTTACAGCAAGAACTATTTGCCCTGCAGGATGAAGCGTATCGGGAGTTTCACAGTAAGCTCATGCCGAATATCAATAAGGAAGCAGTGATTGGAATCCGGATTCCGGTGTTAAGAAGGTTTGCCGGAGAGTTTGCGAAGAAGTCGGAAGCCAGAGAGTTTTTGCAGCAGCTTCCGCATCAGTATTATGAGGAAAACAATCTTCACATGATGCTGATTACTGCAGAGAAAGACTATGAGAAATGTCTGGCAGAAGTGGAAAGATTTGTTCCCTATATTGACAATTGGACAACCTGTGATCTGCCGGCACCGAAATGCTTTGCCAAGCATAAGCAGGAGCTGCTTTTGAAGGTAAAGGAATGGATTGCTTCGGAAGAGACTTATACGATCCGCTATGGAATCGACCTGCTTATGGCGTTGTATCTGGATGCTGATTTTAAACCGGAATATCTGGAGCTGGCGGCATCTGTAGCTTCGGAAGAATATTATGTGAAAATGGTGATTGCATGGTACTTTGCTACGGCTCTTGCGAAGCAATGGGATGCAGCAATTCCTTATATGGAGCAGAAAAGGCTCCCTGACTGGGTACACCGCAAGACGATCCGGAAGGCGGTTGAAAGCTACCGGATTACGAAGGAGCAAAAGGATTATTTAAGGACATTGAAGTGATGCCAGTGACATACGATTGCTTAATGTGGCAATAACAATAAGCTTGATCAGAGGAGTATATGAGGATGGTTATGACACGTGAAGAAGTATTGGAATATGGATTGACTTTTCCTTTTACCTATCAGGAGGCGCCGTTCCACGATCCGAACTGGCAGTTGGTTCGGGTGAAGGGAAGTAAGAAGGCCTTTTTATGGACCTATGAAAAGGATGGATATCTGAACATTAATGTGAAAGCGGATGTGCAGTGGAGAGACTTCTGGAGAAGTGCATATCCTGGAAGTGTTGTAGCTGGATATCATCTGAATAAAGAACATTGGAATACACTGATTCTTGACGGGACCATTCCGGAAGAAGATGTGAAACGCATGATCGCAGAGAGCTATGATCTGGTTACGGACAGTCCGACAAAGCGGATTTACGAGGCGGTTAAGAAAATTCCGAAAGGTCACGTAGCCACGTATGGACAGATTGCCGAGCTTGCCGGGGAGAAAAAGATGGCAAGAGCAGTGGGAAATGCCCTGCATAAAAATCCGGATCCGGAAAATATTCCCTGCTTTCGCGTGGTGAATTCGAAGGGAGAGCTATCAGGAGCATTTGCCTTTGGAGGAGAGGGTGAACAGGAAAGACGGCTGATGGAGGATGGGGTTACCGTGGAGCATGGCAAAGTGGACCTCAATCAGTTCGGAATCCAGATTGATCCGGTTACATTGGAAATCTGTGACGGAATGCAGTAATGGATCCGGCATCAAAGCTTGATGGAATTAACGTTGGAATGCTGTGTAATTTTATTTGGATGGGAATAGATGGAATAAAGGAAGTTGGAAAGAAAATACCAGATAGGAAGAAAGAGAGATACAACAGATGATAGGATTAGGCACCATAATCAATACTGCAGCCATTGTGATTGGTGGTCTTTTAGGATATTTCTTCGGCAGATTGTTAATAGAAAGAATACAGGATACCCTGAATATGGCATGTGGTGTCAGTGTCCTGTTTATTGGAATTGCAGGTGCAATGCAGTATATGCTTCCAGTTAGTGAAAAAAGTCTGTCAGGTGGTGGAACCATGTTGATGATTCTAATATTGACGCTGGGAGGCCTGATTGGTGAATGGATTGATATAGAGGCGAAATTTGAACGCTTCGGGGAGTGGCTTAAGAAAAAGACCGGCAATCAGAAGGACAATCAGTTTATCCACGGCTTCGTAACTTCTTCCCTGACAGTATGTATTGGTGCAATGGCGATTGTAGGATCTATACAGGATGGTGTATCCGGGGATTATACGATTCTCGCAGCCAAAAGCGTCCTTGACTTTATTATTGTTATGGTAATGACCTGTGCCATGGGGAAAGGCTGTATCTTCTCGGCGGTACCGGTGTTTCTTTTAGAGGGCGGAATTACGTTGCTGGCTTCTTTACTGAAACCGGTATTTACAGATCAGGCGTTGAATTACATCTCTTTTGTTGGATCGGTATTGATTTTCTGTGTGGGATTGAATCTTGTATGGGGAAAGAAGGTACGTGTTGCCAACCTTCTTCCTGCCATTTTTCTTGCAATTGCGGCTGCCTATCTGCCGGTTACTTTTTAATGACTTCTCGGGATTCTTAATTATTACTTAATTTTTAGCATTCATGTATATATGTTCCGGAAAATAAGGTATAATAAACAACATCAAGCATCGTGAGCGCCTGAGAGTGGCGAATTGATTGTTAAATCCAGGCTTTTAAAGAGATAGCTTCTCATAGCTCCTTAAGTGGGAACATGTGATGGTATTTCTGTGAAAAGATGGCGATAATCTATGTGAACGGAAAATGAAAGGAAAGGCCGATAGGGATAGGAAATTGTTCGTATCATTCTTTTTTATTGCTTTTTTCGTGATTACATTAGGTTTATTTTACTTATTACCGGGAAAGTGGCGTGTGTCCTTTCTCTGTCTGATGAGTTGTTTTTGGTGCGCATATCTGGATATCCGGTCGTTGTTTATCTTAGTTGCAGGGATGTTGTATTGCTATCTGGGAGGAATCCTTCTGGAGTGGCATAGGGCTCTTAGGAAGGAGAGCTTCGTTAAAAATCAACCTGCAAATTCCAAAACCGATCAACCTTTGGAAAGTAGAAAATGGCTGTTGCTTCTGCTTGTGGGCTTCTGCGTTTTATGGATCACCGTTTATAAGCTTGGGACTTATTTTTGTACCCGTTTCTGCATCCAGGTGCCGGAATCCATTCTGACGCAGCTCGTGATGCCGATTGGATTTTCTTTTTATCTGTTTCAGATCATTTCTTATTTTGTGGATATTTATCGTGGAAATGCAAAGGCAGAACGGAACTTCTGGAATCTGGCTTTGTGGCTTTCCTTTTTTCCGAAGCTGGTCAGTGGACCGATTGAGCGGGAGCACGATTTTCTGCCACAATTACAAAATGTCCGTAAGGTGAAGTTCTGGCATACCGGTCGGTTATCCGTTTCCCTGTCGTATGTCTTATACGGATATTTTTTGAAGATTGTGATTGCAGACCGCTTGATGCCGATGGTGGATCGCATCTTCAATAATCCGGGAGGTTTTGACAGCTTTTTCCTGATTTTAGGAGCAGTTTTGTACACGTTTCAGATATACTGTGATTTCGCGGGATATTCTTATATTGCGGTCGGGCTGTCAGAACTGTTTGGAATTCATCTGACAATGAATTTCAAAGAGCCCTATACGGCACAGTCCATGACCGATTTCTGGCACAGATGGCATATCAGCTTAAGCTCCTGGCTGCGGGATTATTTATATATTCCGCTTGGAGGAAACCGAAAGGGAATTGTCCGTAAGGTCATGAACAATATGATCGTATTTCTGGTGTGCGGAATGTGGCATGGAGCGGGCTTAAACTATATTGCCTGGGGACTGATTCATGGCTTTTATACTTCGATGGAAGCGGTGAAAAAAGACCGGAATAAGAAAACAGGAAAGATGGTTCCCGGAAAGAAAGGAGAATGCGTTTTCTTCCTGCAGGCAGCGGGTGTGTTTTTGCTTGCGGCCTTTGCATGGATCTTTTTCCGGGCGGGAAGTGCCAGTGCTGCACTGCGGTATCTGTCCGGAATTATTCCTATGCATCTGCAGTTCGCGGATTGGAATGAAATGTTTCTCACTGTTTTTGACAAAGATATTGAATTCTGGCTGGCATTTCTTGGAATTATGATTGTCAGCATCGGGGACTGGGTGTCGTCCGGGAAAGGAGTACGTTTCCCTGAGCTTCTTCAGCAAAAAAGCTCAGGAGTACGTTATGTGTTCTTCGTTGTAATGATTCTGATCCTGTTTGTATTTGGAATTTATGGACCGGGATATGATACCGGACAGTTTATTTATATGCAGTTTTAGAATACGATTTTGTCTGAAAATGGTATTGTATCGTGAAGTCTGGAAGATAGTGCGATGGATGATGGAAGGAATTGTAGAGGAGAAGGGTATCTGGTATCAGATATAAATGGGAAATAAAATGAGCAGTTTTATTAAAAAATTTAAAGATAAAAAAATAGTGATCCGGGTTCTGGCGATATTCGCACTGATTTTGGGGATTTCTGTGTTGTCAGATATTTTACAGATCAAGTCGGATCATGGTATTAATCAGAACCGTGGATTGTATTTTCAGTCAGAAGACAGCATTGATGCAGTTTTTCTGGGAACCAGTCATATTCATTGTAATGTGAATACGGCCCTTTTGTGGGAAGAGTATGGTATTGCAGCATATGATTATAGTGGTGCGGAGCAGCCCTTATGGATGACCTATTATTATTTGAAGGAATTTTACAAGTATCAGGATCCGAAGGTTGTGGTGCTGGATCTGTATGCTCCCGCTCGGTTTAAAGAGGATTATCAGTATACCTGGATTTCAGAAAATATTTATGGAATGAAATTTTCCCTGAATAAACTTGCCATGCTCTGTGCCAGTGTAGAGCCGCAATATTTTCTTAATTATTTTCCTTCTTTTGCAGTATATCATGGAAGGTATGATGAACTGGAGGCTGAGGACTTCACGCAGCTTTTCTGGAATGAGAATCAGCTGCAGAGCTTTAAGGGGTATACTCCTTACTGGAAGCATATCAAAGCAGAAGAGGCAGCTGATCCTTCAGGAGTTCCGGGTGGCTTAACACCAAAGTCGGAAAAATATCTGCGGAAGATCATGGATTATATGCAGAAGAAGGATGCAAAACTGATTCTGATTGTGGCACCCTATGCAGTTGCTCCTGAAGACGAGGAAACGTATCAGCAAATCCGTATGGTGGCAGATGAGTATGGTGTTGAGCTGATCGATTATAATCAGAAAATGGAATTAAATGTGGAAGAAGATCTGAACGATGCTTCCCACCTCAATTATTGGGGAAGCTGTAAATTTACAGAAATTCTGGGAGACGATCTGAAGCAGCGGGTAAAGCTTCCGGATCATCGTGGAGATGAGGCATACCAGTCCTTTGAGGAGCATGCAGAACGGATCAATGAAGAAGTAGAATATGTAACTATTCAGAGCCATGCAAATTATGACAATATGGACGTCGAATGCTCGCATTCGTAAGGACATTTGGCATAATTTATATGGCGAAGTAACCACATGAGCAAAAGAAAGCTGCATAGCAGCGATTTTGCGAATGTGGTTCTGATAGTTACAATAGAGCAAAACAAGCCAAGCGGCCGGTTCTTTGGGATTTCCCCAAGGACCGGCCGCTGAACAGTTCCATTTATGATATGGAGGAATCCTCCATCAGTTCGAGTTTACTTACGGAAACCTCATAGGCAATGCGCTTTTCGGATTCCTCTTCCGAGATCTTTTTCATATATTCACGACTCTGGATCCGGCCCCATAATTCGCACCGGGTGCCAACCTTGAAGGTATTGGCAAAGCGTGCATTTCTTCCCCAGCAGATGCAGGGGATATAGTCACTTTTTCCATAAGGACGGTTCACAGCAAGGAGAAGGTCTGCAATCTCACGGCCCAAAGGTGTTTTACGGTAAATCGGATCCTTGCAGATATAGCCGTCTAAATAAATCTGGTTGGTTTTCGAGCTTTCCGGCATTTCATCCACGAATTCCAGTTCCCTGGCAAATACGGACAGAACAAGTTTATTCTTACGCATCATCAGTCCCTGCCCGGATACATTTTCGTGCCGGTTATAGGAGCGGAACTGACCCTGAACCATGATTCCCTGTCCACGATAATCTTCATTTACATCAATCAGTCTTTCTGAAACCATTAAAGGAATCACATCGCAGGAATCACTAAGGCGCGGCACATTTACATCTACCATATAAAAGCCTTCCCCGAATATCTCGTGGCTGAACTGAAAATCACTGATGATTTCCCCCATAATGATTACCTGATTGTTCTCAATTACTTTGTCTGTCATGTTTTGTTACCTCCATTTGTCTCTTCATTTTGCTTTTTCCTACATGCAATAAAATTTTATGCATACTTTTCCCGTTTAGAACGTTGAAGCACCGCAGAATTCGACAAGTACACGATAATACGCTTGCAATCACCGATATATAGTGATATACTGTTACGGTTTAAGAAGGAAAAGGTGTAATGAAGCTGTTACGAAATGGCTTTAGATGAAAGGATACAGGTTATGAAGCAGAAGAGAGAAGATGTCCGTAATATCGCAATTATTGCCCATGTTGACCATGGTAAAACAACATTAGTAGATGAATTATTAAAGCAAAGCGGTGTGTTCCGTGAAAACCAGGAGATCGCAGAACGTGTTATGGATTCGAATGATATCGAACGTGAACGTGGTATTACGATCCTTTCCAAGAACACTGCTGTTACCTATAAGAACACAAAGATTAATATTATTGATACCCCGGGACATGCCGATTTCGGTGGGGAAGTAGAGCGTGTCTTAAAGATGGTAAACGGTGCCATCCTCGTAGTGGATGCCTTTGAAGGTGTTATGCCGCAGACCAAGTTCGTTCTGAAAAAGGCACTGGCATTAAAGCTTCCCGTTATTGTATGCGTGAATAAGATTGACCGTCCGGAGGCAAGATGCAATGAGGTTGTGGATGAAGTGTTAGAGCTGTTTATGGATCTGGATGCGACTGATGAGCAGCTTGACTGTCCGTTTATTTTTGCTTCTGCAAAGAGCGGTGTTTCCGGACTTGACCCGGAGCATATCGAGCCCAATATGATGCCATTATTTGAGGCAATCTTAAATTACATTCCCGCACCTGAAGGAGATCCGGAGGCAGGAACACAGGTATTAATCAGTACCATTGACTATAATGAATATGTAGGCAGAATCGGTGTCGGCAAGGTGGATAATGGTGTCATTAAGATCAACCAGGAGGCTGTCATTGTGAATGCCAATGACCCGGAGAAGATGCAGAAGGTGAAGGTCAGTGCTCTTTATGAGTACGATGGCTTACGCAAGGTCAATGTGAAGGAAGCGACCATCGGTGCGATCGTAGCAGTATCCGGTATTGCAGATATCCATATCGGGGATACGATCTGTTCTCCCGATAACCCGCAGGCAATCCCGTTCCAGAAGATTTCAGAGCCGACCATTGCCATGCAGTTCATGGTAAATGATTCTCCGCTTGCCGGACAGGAAGGAAAGTTTGTTACTTCCAGACATTTAAGAGACCGTCTGTTTAAGGAATTAAATACAGATGTTTCCCTTCGTGTAGAGGAAACCGAGTCCACCGAATGCTTCAAGGTATCCGGGCGCGGAGAGCTTCATCTGTCCGTATTAATTGAGAATATGCGTCGTGAAGGTTATGAATTTGCGGTAAGTAAGGCAGAGGTGCTGTACCATGAGGATTCCAAGGGACGTAAGACAGAGCCTATGGAAATTGCCTATATTGATGTGCCGGATGAATTTACCGGAACGGTTATTGAAAAGCTTGGACAGCGGAAAGGCGAGCTGCAGAACATGACCCCGATTACCGGAGGCTATACGAGACTGGAGTTCTCCATTCCGGCACGAGGACTGATCGGATATCGTGGCGAATTTATGACCGATACCAAAGGAAATGGTATCATTAATACGATTTTTGATGAATATGCACCGTATAAGGGAGATATCCAGTATCGTAAGCAGGGCTCTCTCATAGCATTTGAATCCGGAGAATCCATTACCTACGGCTTATACAATGCACAGGAACGTGGAACACTGTTTATTGGTGCCGGTGAAAAGGTATATGCCGGTATGATTATCGGACAGAACGGCAAGCCGGAGGATGTGGAAATCAATGTCTGCAAGAAGAAGCAGCTTACCAATACCCGTGCATCAGGTTCCGATGAAGCACTGCGGCTTACACCGCCTAAGGTACTGAGCCTTGAGCAGGCACTGGAATTTATTGATACGGACGAGCTTCTGGAGATCACTCCGGTGTCCCTGCGTATCCGTAAGAAGATTCTGGATCCGACCCTTCGTAAGCGTGCCGGATTTAACAGGAACAACTAATTTGCAACTATTCAGAGCTATGAAAATTATGACAATATGGACGTCGAATGCGGCTCTGAATAGTAACGATCATATATGAGGTGGAGAATGAAACAGGGAGCAATTTGTATCTATAGTGGAGATGGACATGGAAAGTCTCCGGCAGCGCTTGGTGAGGCGGTTCTTACCGCCGCTGCAGGTGGAAGCGTGGTGATTATCCAGTTCCTTAAGGGTAAGGGACTTAAGGACACCGAATTTATTCACCGTCTGGAGCCGGAAATCAAGATTTTCCGGTTTGAAAAGTCGGACGTGAACTTTGATGAACTTCCGGAGGATAAGAAGCATGAGGAGATCCTGAATATCAAGAATGGATTAAATTATGCCAAAAAGGTACTCTCCACAGGAGAGTGCGATCTGTTGATTCTCGATGAAGTATTGGGACTGATTGATAACCGGATCATCACCGTAGGGGATCTGGAGGAAATTCTTTCCCAGAAAATGGAGGATACCCGGATTATTCTGACCGGTATTACCATGAATGATGAGGTGTGCATGCTGGCTGATGATGTGTCCAGAATTGAGACACATAAGTTTAAACGCTGGTAGTGTTGACAGGAAATCGCCGTGGTGCTATGATATTTTTGTAACTTAATAGATGAGGTAGAGGTTGCGTGAATTATGAGTAATTTTTTGGATGTGGCAGTCGCAAGTGAAGGAAAATGAAAGGGAGGAACGCCGAAAGAGTTTTTTCATACTGCAGAGAGGCTCTTGGGCACACAGTTAAGAGCTGTGTGACTGTCATCAGTTATTTGATGGGGCGCTATCCGATTCATACTTGAGAAGTCATTTAATAAATCGGTGCGCAGAAGTGTACTGATTTTTTTTTGAAAAAATAAGGAGGACTTATTATGGCAATTTTTAAAGGAGCAGCCGTTGCAATCGTTACACCGTTCCATGAGGACAAAACCGTAAATTTTGAGAAGTTTGGAGAATTAATTGAGGATCAGATTGCCGGTGGAACCGACGCAATTGTGGTCTGCGGAACCACGGGAGAATCTTCAACCTTAACACATGAGGAACACCTTGAGGTGATTAAGTACTGTGTAGAGAAGGTGGCGGGCAGAATTCCTGTTATTGCAGGAACCGGTTCAAACTGCACGGAGACGGCGATCTATCTTTCTGCCGAAGCAGAGAAATACGGAGTAGACGGTGTTCTTTTGGTTACACCTTATTATAATAAGGCAACCCAGTTCGGCTTGTTCCAGCATTTTAAGGCAATTGCCGATTCGATTAAAGTTCCCTGTATTCTTTACAATGTACCGAGCCGTACCGGATGCAACATTCAGCCGGAAACCGCAGTCAGACTGTGTACAGAGGTTGAGAATATCGTAGGTATCAAGGAAGCCAGCGGAGATATCTCACAGATTGCAAAGCTGATGTCCATGGCAGATGGCAAGGTTGATCTGTACTCCGGTAATGACGATCAGATCGTGCCGATTCTTTCCTTAGGCGGAATCGGTGTAATTTCCGTGTTATCCAACGTGGCACCCAGACAGACCCATGAGATCTGCCAGAAATTCTTTGACGGAGATGTAAAGGGAAGCTGTGCAGAGCAGTTACGTGCGATTCCTCTCTGCAAGGCTCTGTTCTGTGAAGTAAATCCGATCCCAGTCAAGATGGCTCTTAATTTACAGGGCAGGCAGGTTGGAGTTCCGAAGGCTCCTTTAACCGAGATGGAGCCCGAGAATGCAAAGAAGCTCGAAGCAGAAATGAAGAAATATGGAATCCTGTAACTATTCAGAGCCATGCAAATTATGGCAATATGGACATAGAATGCTTGCATTTATATGGACATTTGACGTGATTTATATGGTGAAGTAACCACATGAGGTAACTACTCTGTGTAACAGCGGTTTTACGAATGGAGTGCTGAATAGTTACTAATAATTTAACATCTGGAGAACGAACATGGATTTAAAGAAAATTATCAAAAGCATCGGCATGATTTCCTGTATTATTATTTTGTGTACTGTAATTGTGAAGTATACCATTCCGAACGAAACGCTTTTAGATTATGCAAACAAAAATCCGGAGCTTGCCTACGCTTCACCGGAAGCATCTGCCCTTGATCAGAACTCTGATGCTGGGGATCTCACTTCTATTGAAAAAGCTAATGGAAATAAAACAGACAGTGAAAGTACTTTCGATGCAGAAGATACCAATGTAAAGAAGACAAATACTGAAAAGTCAGACAGCAATATGACAGGTGTGTCACCATCTGAGAATCCAGAAAATACTGCTAATTCCACACCTTCTGTCGCTGCTGTCGATTCCTTCTGCTATGAAGAGTTGACTGATGAGGTCAAGGCAAGAATCACCGGAATCTCCTATCCAATCACCAAAGAGGAAGCAGACTCCCTTGCAATTCCCGCCGTAAACCTGGTTTCTGATCCTGCTGCCCTGCAGATCAGTTACGATGATCTGCGTTACCTCAAAGTTCTTTATTATGACTTTGACGGAAATGTTCAGGAGGGTGAATTAATCTGTAATGTATCTATTGCAGAGGATCTGAAGGAAATCTTTTATGAACTGTACCGCAATCAGTATCCGATTCAGAGTATCCGGCTGATTGACGACTATAACGGAGACGATACCGCCTCTATGGAGGCCAATAATACCTCATGCTTTAATTATCGGGTTGTAGATGGTACAACAAGTCTCTCCAAGCACGCCTTGGGCTGTGCTATTGATATTAATCCATTCTATAACCCTTATGTGGTATTTGATAAAACAGGAAACGGTCAGGATTACATCTCACCTAAAGGAAGTGAGATCTATGCTGACCGTTCCAAAGATTTTGCTTATAAAATTGACGAACAGGATCTGTGTTACCGGCTATTTAAGGAGCACGGCTTTACCTGGGGTGGCAGTTGGAACTCCTGCAAGGATTACCAGCACTTCCAGAAAACACCCTAAATAATTGTCTCACTCTTAGTAGTATGATCCTGATCCATATTTTCCTCGGGCTTAACCACTTCTGCACACGACTCGATCTGCTCTTCTGCCTTTGCATCTACAGTCACTGCTTCGAGTTTTTCTTTCTTTACCTTCACTTCTGTCCGTTCAGTTAAAACCTCGGCCTGTGTCTGTTCAGTATCGGGGTCTTCTTCCTTCTGCGCTTTCTGCTCCTCTGCTTCTACAACCGTTATAAACTCTGCAAACTCCTGCTCCAGAATCATCCGGATCAGGGTATTCTTCTGCTGAACTCTTCTGGATGAATAAATCATGGTACATGCCACGGCTCCGGCAGCCAGAAGCACCACGATAAGTGCTTCCCGGTTTTGATTGGCAGTGCCTGTGACCCCAAGCAGGATGATCATTCCAGAAAGGGTCAGTATTGCCGCTAATGCCATCTGGCAACGGTTCTGTACATTATAGGAAGCTTCACTATATGCCAGATTATAAGTATCCCGGTCAACGACCTTCTTTTGTAATTCCTCACGAAGCGCCTGAATCATTGATCTGCCAGGCGCTCTGTTTCCTTCCTTCATTCCTCCTGCCGAAAGCCTTTTCAGGCTCTTTCCGGCATTCTCTTCCTCTGTACAGACACCGGATTTCCGGCCACCATTTTCCCGGAACTCCCGGAACTGTCCGGAAGCATGGGGTCTGATCTTTTCAAACAGGCATGCAATTCCATTTAAGATTCCAGCCAGCAGATCCACAACTGCCACAAGCAGGTTTATAATTGCCCTGCATAAGCCCTTAACCGATTGATATATATTATCCATCGTGTTCCCCTTATAATTCAAATATACTCATGTTTTCTTTTAATTTATCTGCGATCGTCTTCTGCTGTCCGGCAATTCTGGTAATATCCCGGATGAGTTCGCCGATCTGCGCAACTGATGCTGCGGATTCCTGCGTACCTGCTGCATTTTCTTCCGCCACGGCAGTCAGATTCTGAACAGTATCGGTAATGGTAATCCTGGTTTCATTCAGCTTCTTGCTCTGCTGTGCGATTCTGCCAATAGCGGCAATGGAGTCGTCCACCTGACCGATTACCTGACGTACCTGATCATTGGTCCTCTCTACATTTGCATTCTGTTCATCCATAATTTCTTTTACAGCTTCCATGGTCTCTACAGCCTTACCGGAATCATCAAGGAGTGAAGTGATGATCTCTTCAATCTGTCTTGCTGATTCATTCGACTGTTCTGCAAGCTTCTGAATCTGTCCTGCAACAACAGCAAAGCCCCTGCCCTGTTCTCCCGCTCTTGCAGCCTCAATAGAGGCATTTAAGGACAGCAGATTCGTTTCCTCTGCAATCTCGGTAATGAGCGCCGTAGCCTCCTTAATACGCTGTGCAGAGGAGTTCGTGGTATTGGTCTGGTTATAAATCATATCCATGGATTCCCTGGTCTTTTGATTGATCTTCTGTAGCTCCTCAATTGTGGTTACAGCATCCTGGCCTAAGGTTTTGATCTGCTTTGCATTTTCATTTAAAGTCGTAATTTCTTTGGAAGTATCTTCAATCATATTGCCCATGGAAATAACATTCTCTGTCGCACTCTGGGTTTCCTGTGCCTGACTTCCTGCTCCCTGTGCAATTTCATCTACCGCACGCTCAATCTGACTGATGTGCTCCATACTGGCAGAGGTCTTTTCATTTAATACTTCGCTGCTTCCAAGTAATTCCTTACTATTGTCCTTAATTTCAGTAATAACATTGGTAAGATCCTGCTTCAGCTTTTGAACTGCACGGCTGATCTGACCGATCTCATCCTTACGATTTGCAGACCTGCTGTCCAGTTCCACATTAAGCTTACCGGCTGCCACCTGCTCGAGCGCACCGGTTCCACGGATCAGGCCTTTCGCCATATTTTTAACTACTGCAATCGTTGTCCCGGTAAACAATAACATAAACAAAATCATAATCCCGGCAATCAGGCTGATAATCCTGTTGATCTCAGTCTTGGCTTCTGTCTGTGACATTCCGGAAAAGACCATACCCACTACCTGACCGTCTTCTGTAAGCGGAATATAATATCCAAAATAGGGAATTCCGTTCACGTTAACATCATCTGAAAAGTACTCCTGATTTCCATTGAGCACTTTATCAATAACCACTTCCTGCGCAGTTGTACCAATAATACGTTCTCCCTGCTCATTAACTGCAGAAGACATATATCTCGTATCACCATAAAACACGGTAATATCCATGCCGGTCGCAGACTTTACATGGTCAGCGATCTCTGTTGCATTGGTAACATCAAATTCACCCTTGTATAGAATGCCATCCTCCACATGAAACTCACCTTCATCCGCATAATCAATGGTATCCCGGACAGCTACTGCTGCACCACGAAGGCCATTTTCAATGTTATCGGTAACAACTTCCTTAATTCTTGCATTTCCAAAAATAATGGTTGTTAACCCAAGAACAATTAATGGAAATAATGACATTGCCAGTAATTTGGTTTGCATTTTCATAGTTTTCACAGCCCTTCTGTTTTATTTGTGTATAATTTGTAACTATTCAGAGCCATGCAAATTATGACAATATGGACGTCGAATGCTCGCAT